>Ga0315318_10000147_pt1 | contig 27840 bp, 23 predicted proteins | sample M1200m3416metaG_FD_203703 | JGI IMG/M metagenome (GOLD analysis project Ga0315318, IMG submission 203703) | Ammonia-oxidizing marine archaeal communities from Monterey Bay, California, United States - M1 200m 3416 | ecosystem: Environmental > Aquatic > Marine > Coastal | place: USA: California... | reverse complement strand
TCTGCAATAAATCCAGCAATGTTATCAACACCATAATGATTAATCGCATGCTCAAGTTCTTGTGCAACTTCCAATCCAAACGCATCAGGGTCATTATCACCACCTTCCTCAAACCAATATGGCTGGGCAATATGATGAATATTAGGTATAGGTAAACCGCCTTGCTCATGCATGCCTGACATACCTCCTAAACTTGCAGCAGCTACTGTGCTGCCATGATAAGCGTTCTTTCTCGATAGAATGATTTGCTTCTCTGGTTGCCCTAATAGTTGCCAGTAGTGACGAACCATCCTTACAACAGTATCATTGGCCTCAGAACCCGAGCCAGTGAAAAATACATGATTTAGGTCAGCTGGAGAAATTGCGCCTAATTTCGAGCTCAATTCAATTGCTGGAGGATGGGTACACTGAAAAAAATTATTGTAATACGGTAACTCTTGCATTTGCTTGTAAGCAGCCTGAGTGAGTTCCTCTCTACCATAACCAAGATTTACACACCATAATCCTGACATGGCATCCAGTATTTGGTGCCCTTCAGAATCCCAGATATAGACACCCTTGCCTTTTGTAATAACTCTTGTTCCTTTTTCGGAGAGCTGTAAATGATCCGTGAAGGGATGTAAATGGTGATCCCTGTCTTGTTGTTGTAATGATTTTAGCTTCATAATCTTTCTATACGCTTAGTAATAAATATTCTCTTTCCCAGGGACTAATAACCTCAAAGTACTTCTTGTATTCATAGTTCTTAGTAGCAATATACACTTGTAAAAAACGACTCCCCATTATTATTGGCATCACCTCACTATGCTCTAAAAGCTCTATGGCTGCAGATAAATTTTTTGGTAAAGCGAAAGGTAAATTATACGCATTTCCGTCTTCTGGCGCACTAGGTTCTATGTTTTCCTGCATTCCTAAATAACCACAAGCAAGAGATGCAGCAATTGAAAGATAAGGATTCACATCTGCTCCGCCAATTCTAAATTCTATACGTCTATTTTCAGGAGACGAGGACGGAACTCTCAAGCCAGTGGTTCTATTATCATAACCCCAATAAAGATTTATAGGTGCGTTCTGCCATCTTGTAAAACGCCTATAAGAATTGACATAGGGTGCATTAAATAACAGTGCTTCGGGTGTGTATTTTTGTAACCCTGCTATAAAGCTTCTAAATTTTTTACTCTCTCCATCCTTCTCAGAAAATATGTTTTGCTTTGATTGACTATCAATTAATGAAATATGCCAATGCATAGCACTGCCCGGTTCAAATTGCATTGGTTTAGCTAAAAAGGTTGCATAAATATCATGCTGCATAGCTGCCTCCCTCACTAAACGTTTAAACATCATTACCTGATCACAAATCATTAATGGGTCATTATGTTCAAAATTAATCTCCAACTGACCTGTTCCCATCTCATGCTCAAGTGTATCGATCTTGATGTCCATTAACTCTGAAAAGCGATGTATGTCATTAATTATTGGCTCAAACTCATCAAGCGCATCAATACTAAAAGGCTGTCTCACTGTTTCTTGTCTACCAGAACGACCTATAGGTGGCTCCACATTATTTTTAGGGTTGGTGTTTTTTTTAACCAAGTAAAACTCAAGTTCTGGAGCAACAATAGGTTGAATATTAAGATCGTTAAATTTTTGCAGAACATTTTTTAACACTTGTCTGGGTGAGATATCTACCGGTGATCCGTCCTCATAAAAACAATCGTTAACAACAGAGGCGGTCGGCTCCTCCCAAGGCAACAGTCTTAGAGTATTCAAATCAGACTTAACAATAACATCCCGGTCTGCTGGATTGATGACGGGCACCTCTAGAAACTCTCCTGTTACAGTTTGAGTAAAAACAGATTCAGGCAATCGAATTGCTGTGTTGTTAAGGAACTTATCAGCGGGTACTAATTTACCCCTAGCTATTCCAGCGAGGTCAGGAACTATAACTTCAACTTCTTGAATCTTTTTCTTACTAAACCAATCAGATAGTTGTTTATCATTCATTAGCGTACAGCAAATGCTCTACAGGCATCTCCAAATGCATTAAATATTGTGAGTGATAATTCACTTTTACTTGGTTGCCATTCTGGGTGCCACTGAACCGATAGATTAAATCCCTTAGCTTCCTTAATTGTAAAGGCTTCAACTAATCCATGATCACTTAAAGCATTAACTTCTAGTTGATCACTTAAATTGTTAACTCCCTGAGTATGTAAGGAGTTGACATCAGCATTAACTAATCCACTAATTTTATGGAGCATTGAACCTTCAATAATATCAACTTGGTGACTAAACCCATATTGTTGTTCATGTGAAGCATCTCGATCAAAGTCATGCCCTTGGTGATCAGATTGCAATTCTAGATTTTGATATAAAGAACCCCCAAATGCCACATTCATTTCTTGAAATCCTCTACAAATAGCTAACAATGGCATCTCTTTTTGGATGATGGATTGAATCATTTTAAACACAGAGCGGTCCCTGGATTCATCCAATAACATTTCATGATTAATAATTTCTTTATCGTATTGATCAGGATGTACATTAGATAAACTGCCTGTTAATAAAAAGCCGTCCATACGATTTAAAATTGATTGATCAATATCATCATTTTGATCAACAGGTACCAACACGCCAGAGCAACCTGTGTGCTGATTTATAGCGTTGATATATTTTTCACCAACCATATGAAAATAGTGTGAGTCTTGTGTTCTCCGACAACACACGATACCTACTAAGGGTTTTTCAATAGAACTCATAATAGTTCCATTTTACGGATGGTAATTAAGTTTGGCTAACTATATTGGCGTTTACGCAGGCCAAGGGAGTAAGCAAGGTATTGCAAACGTCGCTTTAACCCTTCTCCAATTCCCATCATTGAAGGAACATATATTAGAACCAAGTATGGAACAAACAACATTCCAAAAATAAATGTAATGGCCAGTGGTTGTACTAATCTTGCTTGCAAACTTCCCTCAAAGAGGATTGGCAACAAACCCACGATGGTTGTTATTGTGGTTAGAATAACTGGTCTTAATCGTTCTTTTGCTCCCATCACCACTGCTTCAGCTAATGCATAACCATCCGTCACAAATTCCTTGATCGTTCTAACCAATATAATAGAGTCGTTGACTAAGACTCCAGTTAGCCCAAAGAAGGCCATTAGACTAAACATGCTGAGATTAAAACCTAAAAGATAATGTCCTAAAATAGCTCCAATAAGTCCGAAAGGCACTACAGACATTATCAAGAGAGGAGTGGTGTAACTAGAAAACAACCAGGCGAGTATAATGTATATAGATGCAATTGTAATAATCAGAGCTAAACTAAGATCACCGAGAGCCTCTGATTGTTCTTCTGCTTTCCCTTTGTATTCAATTGTTACGTTAAAATCATTTTCAATTTTGGGTGCTATATTTTTACGGACGGACTGAAGAACAATATTGGTGGTTGTGATTGCAGGGTTAACATCAGCTGTAACAGAAACTTTTCTCACGCCACCTTCTTTCCTAATTTTTGTAAAACCTAACCTTTGTTTCAATATAACCACTTCCGATAGAAGAACATTGTTGTTGTCGGGTGTAATCAAGGAGATATCACGGATAGTTTGGTTGATGGTCTCTACTTCAGGTAACTTGACCCTAACCACGATCTCTTCTCCATCCTGTGAAAAACGTTTAGCAATAGCCCCTGAAAACGAATTCCGGACCTGTCTTGCTATTTCTTCAGCACTAAAGCCCATAGCTTCGCCTTCTGGGGTAATCTCTAACAGTATTTCTTGTTTTCCGAATGGTAAATCGTCTTCAACAGCAATAAGTCCAGGTAATGATCTGAGTTCATTTCTCAAAGCTAACGCAGCTTTTTTGATCGTTTGCAAATCATCACTCACAATTCTTATATCAATATCTCTCCCTGGTGGCCCGCCTGTTGGGCTCTCAAAGACAACAAAGCTTTCAATACCAGGCATCATCCTGGTGGACTCTTCCCAGGCTTCAATAAATTCTATATTCCGAATACTTCTTTCATCACCAGCAACCAACTCCACAGTATAGGAGCCAATGTGAGCGCCTGTGGTATTGCTAAGCAGATTCCCTCTACCGGAATCTGTAGATCCAATATTACCTACTCCAAATTTTATGAGGCTCTCAGAACTGTTCATTAAGCTACTCTCAACGGCTAGTGCTGATCTTCCTAATTCTTCAACCATTGTTTGAGTTTTTGATTTAGGGGTGCCTGGAGAAAATGAGAAATTAGTATGGATAGTGTCACTTTCAGGGGTATCAAAAAATTCAAAATTAACTCGTCCTGAAAATAATAAACTGACTGATATTAAAAATAAGCAAATTGTTGCTAGCACTGTAAACCTTTTACTCGCATAGGTTCTAGCTACCAATGGGGCAACATAATGGTCTCTAAAATGATTAAAATAAACATCAAATGTTCTTGTCTTAGTTTGATCGTGTTGGCTCATTTTCTTCATTGCATGTCTAAGATGCATCGGAAGAATTAAAAAACATTCAATCAAACTTGCAATAATAATTAAGCCTAAAGTAATCGGTATAGGGGCAATGATAGTACCAACATCAGCTTTGACCATGAGAACAGGCAAAAATGCTGCTAGAGTAGTTAAGCATGCAGCTAGTACTGGATAAAACATTCTTTGGGCACCAATCCTAGAAGCATCTTTGTAGTTCATTCCTCTTCGGTGCAAAGTGGTTGTATGTTCAGAAACCACAATAGCATCATCAACAACAATGCCGATTCCCATAATCAGTGCAAACATGCTGATCATATCGAGAGATAATCCGATGAAATACATCCCCCCTAAAGCAGCTAAGAAAGCAACTGGTATTCCTAAAGCAACCCAAATTGCAATTCTTCCATTTAAGAAGACAAATAAGACTAATAGTACTAATACTAGACCAGTGAACCCATTGTCAATGAGCATGTCAATTCGTTGCCTCACTGAATCTGCAAAAACATCGTACACAACTATGTCTAAGCTTTGAGGATACTTCAAAGCGACATTGTCCATATATTTCTCAACTAATTCATGCGAAACAAGTGAATCAGCTCCCTGGGTTCGAAACACAACTAAACCTATTGATGGACCACTATCATTAATACGATAACTAGAATTTTCTTGGAATGTTTCGTATACAGTTGCAATATCTCCTAGATAGAGCTTTTCGCCTGTTGATTTAGATAAGACTTCAATCTTTCTAAGATCGCTAGGATTTCTTGCCAGTTGCTCACTTCTAATTTGTCTAGATATTCCCCCTGAATTAATACTTCCAGATGGTAAATCTATGCTAGAGGCTGACAGTCTTTTAGAAATGTCATCAAGTGACAGGTCTAATTCTCTTAAATTATCTGAAGGAACCTCTACCCAGATTTCTTGATCTCTTGCTCCCTCAAAATCTACACTTGCCAGACCCATATTAATTAAATCATCACGCATTTGGCGTGCAAAATATTTCAATGTTTTATTTGAGAAAGGGCCTGAAATATCAATTCGGCAAACTTCGTCCCTTTGGAGCACTTGACTAATTACAGGTTTCTCTATGTCTTGTGGAAAAGTTGATATTCTTGAAATGGCAGATTGAACATCAGTTAATGCTTTTGACATTGAAGCACTTTGTTTAAAGCCTATTGATACTTTTCCTCTGCCTTCATATGCAAAAGAATCAACATCATTAACATCATTAATAAATCTCACTTCTGGCTCTATCGCATTGATGATATTTTCTTCAACATCTTCTGCACTTGCTCCAGGCCACTCAACATTAACAGTGACTATTTCTATCCCAAAATCTGGCATCAATTGTCTTTTAAGTTGGCTTAATCCGAATATTCCAAAGAGAATCATTAGAGCCATTAAGAGATTCCCAGCAACTTTATGTTGACTAAAAAAAGTGATAATGCCTTGGTTTGAATAGTTTGAGCCACTACTATTCTTTTGACTAAGATTCTTATACATAGTTATAAAATATCAACCAATACGCCTTCACCGGCTTCCATTAATTGGTTTGTTATGATCATATCCCCTGTTTGAATATCTGAATTTTTTTGCACGGTCAATAATGCATTAATACCATCATAGCCAAGGATATTAATAAACTGTTTAGTCAAACGCTGGTCTTTTACAACAAACACATAGGCATCTTCATAAATAGAAGTTTCAGGTACGACAATAACTGAATTATAATTTTTATCAGGCACCATAAGTCTTACAAAAGCACCGGGCCTAATCAAAGTTGTGCCGCTGTCTATTAAAGAAAGGTTGGCATAAACATCAACACCGCCCGTATTAGATTTAATCTCAGCGCCAATTCGTGCAATGATTGCTTCGAAAGGGATGGTTTTATTTCCAACAGTCCAATTGATCAATACCGGCCTTCCTATGATGGAACTCTCATCTTCTAATAACCTACCGTACTGAGCTTTTGAAAGTGAGAACCTGACCTCAAGATTATTAATATCAATAATTTCTCCAATCTTGTCATTAAAAGTACTTACCTGTTTCCCTAAACTCACCAAAACATCATTGATGACTCCGTCATAAGGTGCGTAGAGTTTAGTGTCTCTTAAGTCTTTCTCTGCCTCTGCAAGAACTATTTCTTGTTGGGTTTTCTCAAGTAAGGCGTTATCCCGAAACTGTTCTGAAATTGATCCTTGAATAAATAACTCTTCAGCTCTCTCATAATCTCGCTTCAATATTTGAAACTTTGCTTTTTCTTCAACAACATCATTTGTATATTCAAAATCATCAATTGTAACTAAGAGCTCTCCTTGTTTGACCACGCCCCCTTCTTTAAAATTATCTCCTACTTGGGTGACTTGCCCACCAACAAATGCTCTTAAATCGCTTCTTCTTGATGAAACAATTTCTCCAAAAAGTCTCAATTGGGGTTGTACATCCTTATATTCAGCTTGTTGGGCAGAGACTGGCCAGACTTTCTCTTTGGCCACTATCAATGGTGGATCAAGCTTCGTTGCTGAAAGATAAAAAATAAATAGAGCAGTGCCAGTCAACAGAATGATTGTTGCCTTGGTAGAACGAGGGATTTCAGAAATGTATTTTTTTACTTTATTTATCATTTATATATATAACTATAGCTTCGCTATTCTTGAACGTTCGGATTCCAAGAGTTAATCGATTAGATCGTAATTAAAATAATGATTTATATCTGCAAGAGTTACAAAAAGTTACATTGGCATTACTTAGAAATAATCATAAATTTTGCTTCACTCTCTGCAATTACAGTCTGGTCAGAAGCAAGTAAAACTCTTCCCTGCATAAAAGCTACTCTAGATTTTGTTTTGATACATCTCCCTTCAAGAAGAACTTCATTATTTATTGGTAAAACTTGTCTATACCTCAGATCACATTGAGCTGTTTGAGCAACTTGGTTTTTAAGGAACAACCAATTAGCCATAACATCATCCAACAGACTAAAAATAATACCCCCATGAGTAGTATTCTGATAACCGACATGATTTTCTTTGGGGGTAAATCTTCCTCGACATACCTCGTCATCATCAATAGTAAACTTTATTTTTAAGCCTATAGGATTATCTGGGCCACAGACAAAACAGTTATTAGCATTGAAGTCTGGGTGTGTCATATTAATCTAAATTATCTCTCTTGATCGTTGCTCTCAATTAGTCCGGCTGTGGTATCTCTAAAATGAAAAGTCTTCATAAAAGACTAATTTAATTGATAAATCCTAAAGGTGTTTTATTTAAAATAGATCCCAAACATTTGTTTAAACCAAATCTCTCTACGCCTGCAAACTAAACAAAAGATTAATGCGGCAAAGCCAGCAATAAGCCCATCCATGCCCGCAGCATCAGTGAGTTCACTAGTGTTTTTTCTGACTGGTTGTAGCCAAGATATAGATCTTGAAGACAATGCTGCAGTTTCTATATCAGCAATTGTTTTCACAATCATATTTAGCTGGCTCTGTAATAAAACAACATTTTTGCTTGCTTCCTCTGAAGCCTCCCTAAAGAGCTTTAACTGAGATTCATTAGCGACTAATTCAGTGTTAAGTTTATCCAGTTCTGTGTTTGCTTGATCCAGTTCTGTGTTTGCTTGATCCAGTTCTGTGTTTGCTTGATCCAGTTCTGTGTTTGCTTGATCCAGTTCTGTGTTTGCTTGATCCAGTTCTGTGTTTGCTTGATTAGTTAAGTCTAGATCAGCGCCAGTATCACTATCATTTATGACACTTTCAACAAAGTCAGTATCAATAGAATTTATGACATTCTCAGCAGCTGCAATAGAATTCCTTATTTCATTGTTAATTGAAATAGACTCTTCTAGTTCTATCCTCGAAGAAATTACCTTGCTCTCTGCTAATGCTAATGAGGAAGCTGTTCTATCATAGTCGTCTCGTGCATTATTTAAAGGCACTTGTGACAATTCCTCTGGAGTTATAAAGGCTAGGAAAACAAATATGGTCGCAAACAGAATTGTTAGATCTGTAACTTTAGTTAATTGTTTTAAGAAAGGTTTAAACATACTGATAGATTGTAGCCTAAATAAAAAAAAAGGGCCCTTTGAAAGAACCCTTTCTTATGCTTTTAAGAATTTAAAAACTTAAAAAGCTTTTTTCCCATTTACATACCGCTTCGGCCGTACATACCTGAGAGAATTGCAAGAACGATGATACCAACAACACCGTTATCACCTAGAGAATTGATCAAATCGATCAAATTTCCCAATACAGCGCCTACAAATGGTACATCACCAAATACAACGCCAGCGGCAACACCGAGTGCTACAAGAGCAACTGCGATATCTGTTAGTTCTCCAATCCAACCTTTGATTTTACCCATGATAAAATACTCCCCTAATTAAGGTTAATTTTTAATTCCCTTATAAACAATAAATTATTCATAAGGACATTCGATATAAACAAAAGCTAGTGGATGAGTCAAAAACAGGTTGATTATTTGTTTTTATACAACATTTTCATAAAGCTTTGAAAGAGGCTATGGAGATAGATTTAAGCAGCTAATAGATTATAAGCATAATAGTTATAATGCACTATTAAACGAATAAAGTATTGATATTGTTACTGTTTTTAATTTATTATCAAAAAAAACTAAAATAAAGGCTTTATAACTATATTCTTGCGCTTTTTAGAATCATTCTAAAACTATTTTACCTTAGAATTATTAAGAAATGGTGGTGGCCAGAGGTGGAATCGAACCACCGACACGCGGATTTTCAGTCCGCTGCTCTACCGACTGAGCTATCTGGCCATGGATTGGGAATATTCTATAGAAAAATTCTCAATTGATAAATTAATACTTATTCTGGAGGAATATATTCTTTTGGTTTTGTTGAGCCCTCTCCAAAAAAGAATTTCTGCAACTCTTCATTAAGAAATCGTCTAGCTTCTGGGTCAACCATGGAAAGTCTATTCTCATTAATTAACATAGTTTGATGTTCTAACCATAATTGCCAGGCTTCTTTAGAAATTGACTCATAAATTTTCTTACCGATCTCGCCAGGGTAAGGTGGTCTTTCAAGGCCAACTCTATCTTCTTTGTAGTACTCGCAGTAAATTATTCTTTCCATTGATTTATTATTTTAATTGATTAATTAATGATTTTACTGGTTTTGGAACACCTAGTTTACTAATTTGTTTTTTGGTAAATCTACCATGGTGTTCTTCCAAGCTCATCGTATCTTTAATATCAATAACAACTGGTGTAATTTCTAAATCAAAATGGCTAAAACCATGATGTATTATTGTGCCATATTCTATATTTTTTATGTCTTGGCTAACTTTATTGCACCATTGCTCTATATTTTTGTTGGTATCTAGCTCTGGAAAAGACCATAAACCACCCCATATTCCTTTATTTTCTCTCTTTTCTAAAAGAATGTTATTGTCTTGATCCTTCAAGATAAGAAAAAAAACTGTTTGTTTTGGCTTCTTCTTTTTTATTGTTTTGGTGGGTAATAAACTGACTAAGTTCTTCTCGAAAGCTATGCAATTCTTTTTCACTGGACATATTACACATCGAGGTTTTTTTGAGGTGCAAATAGTTGCGCCAAGATCCATTATGGCTTGGGTATAAAAACTATAGTCTGTCTCTGGTAAGCACCCTATCGCAAGAGACCACAGTTTATTATTAGTTTTGCTTAACTTTAGATCCCCACTGATGTTAAAAAACCTAGTTAAAACTCTTTTAACATTGCCGTCTAAAATCGGCTGAGGTTCTATATAAGAAAGCGATAATATAGCGCCCGCTGTTGATCGCCCGATTCCTGGTAATGCTATTAATTCCTCAAGTCTCTTTGGTATGTCACCCTTATATAGATCAACTATAATTTTTGAACTCTTGTGAAGATTTCTAGCTCTTGAATAAAACCCTAAACCCGACCAATGACTCATAACCTGATCTTCGGTTGCCTCAGCAAGACTTGTGACCGATGGAAACGCTTTTATAAACTTCTTAAAATAAGGTATGACAGTAACTACTTGGGTTTGCTGCAACATAATCTCAGAGACCCAGGTCTTATAAATTGACGGCGACTCCTGCCAAGGGAGATCTTTACGCCCATTTTTTTGCCACCATTGTAGCAATGGTCTTGTAAGGTTCCTTTGAAAACTAGTAGTCAAAAGACTTATCTTTAGTAACTAACCAAGAATTTTTGTAACGCCGATAAAAGCAACAATGAATATCATAATGTAGGTTGCGTGTACCCACAGTAGAGTGGTTTTCATGCCGTTAGTGATTGAAGATTCTAATTCAGGACTCGAACCTTCTGTGGCCAACCTTTCAAATGCCATCCCCAAAGGGAAAAAGGCAATCTCTATGCCTAATATTGTTAAGTTAATTAACCCATATAGCCCTACTTTTAGTGCTATAGAGTTTGGTTCATAAGGTCCATAACCCATAAAAGAAGAAGCGGCCACAATAATTAACCCTACCCCTAATGAAGCAACGACAAATCTATTTATCTTTGAGAGTTGTTGACCCCAGGGTTTCTCTAAATTAGTAGCCCCGCCGACATTAATTACTAGCCACATTAGAACAAATACCCACATCAAGGTTAATGTTAAGACGCTAGGCTCTATATATCCTAATGATTTAGATAAATGAACCCCTAAAGGTAAGGCCATGACCCACATAACTCTGGGAAGGATCTCTATTTTAAGAGCCATTTCCAACATTTGGAAACGGGCCTCTACTCCTAAATTAGGGTCTGTGGACTTCTTTGAACACAGCATTACTCCCATGTCTGTTCCTAACCAAAAAACAAACATACAAATATGTAAAAATTTCCATATCTCATACTCAGCCATTGTATAAACTCCCGCTTATTATTAGCTTACTTTAACTTCAGGTTCTATCACTTCACCGTCCTCTTGCCAACAATATAGTTCTCCTATATACATGGCTAAAGTGGCTTGTGTTTCTTCTGAAGCATTGTCAGCCTCTAAGGCGTCTAGATTTCGTTGCGCTAACTCTATTGCCCTTGGAACTCGCCAGTCTCTAAAAGCTCTGCTCTGTTCCATGTTGACTGAAACACGGGTTTCATCCAAGTATTCATCAGTCACAGTAACATCTGCACCAGACCATGAAAGTCTTATTTCAGACATCTTCCTCTCCTTAAATTAAGCTATCTATGATTATCATTTAATGAAAATAATTTGACAACTCTTTATCAAGTATAAACTTTCATATATTCTACATTTAATTAACTTATTTTTGGGAACAAGCCTATGAGACCTCATGTAGAACTAATACAACAAAGCGACCTTTGTTGGCACCCTGCTGAACTTCATGCTGGCACAGGAAGGGTAATGCAAAGAAACCTCTCTTATGATGAAGAAGATGGCTCTTGTTCAACAAAACTATCTTTTGAAACTGCATGGGATCGTCCTGCTGGTTACCATGAAGCTGATACAGAATGGTTCGTCTTAGAGGGCAAAGTAAAAATGGGAGACCAAATTTTTGGACCAGGGATGTATTGGCGAGCACCAGCTGGTTTAAAAGTTCCTGCCATGAGTGTTGATGAGGGTGCTGAAGTTCTTATTTTTAGAGAATATGGTGATTGGGGTTTTTCAGTTTCAGAAACAGATAAAAGTGATTTTATTCCTGAAGGAGGTAACACTGCCTCAGAGGAACCTGGCAAATTAACCGTTTGTGATTCTACTAAAATGGATTGGATGGATAATATCTATGAAGGCGATACACAACGTTTTTTACAACTTAAAATTCTCTACCATGACCCATCTCCTGAGGATCAGAATGAAAAAGGATTTATTACTATGCTTGGATGGGCTCCACCTGGATGGACAGATGATAGACTCATACATCATCCAATTTTTGAGGAGGCTTATACTTTAACCGGACACCTTGATTATAATTTTGGACGTTTTACACCTGGGACTTATTTCTTCAGACCGGCAAAAGTGAAACATGGCCATTTTGTTACAGGTGAAGAAATGGGAGCAAGTTGGATCTTTAGACTAGACGGAGCTCTCATTAATTGGGTTACTCTTAATTCAGAAGTTATTGTAAAAGGTGATGCTGTTAACTATGATCCTGAAACTCAAGCACCAGTCATGGCTGGAATTCCAGTCAGATCTAAATCAACAGGACCATGGGATTTAGATGGTCAATAATCTCTAGGTTATTAACCACATAATAAAGTAAAACTAATGAGTGGCATAATCGACATTGTGGTTAATCTTTTTACCCCACAGGAAGTAGAGCTTGGGCAAACGGGTCTGGATGAAGACTTCAAAAAACAAGTAAGAATGCCTGCAGAGATGAGGGATGGTGTTACGATCCCTGATTATATTAAGAAAATGGATCAAGCCGGTATTGAAAGGTCATTATTAATTGCTGTCAGGGCTGGTGATATCAGGGTTCCTGAATCTTTTGAGATACCTTATGAAAGAGTCTATGATGTTTGCTCTCAAAACCCAGACAGATTTTCAGGATTGGCTGGTGTTGATCCATTTAGAGGTATGGAAGGGCTGAATGATTTAGAAACCGCAGTTAAAGAATATGGTTTTGTTGGTGCTCACCTATACCCTCATTGGTGCGAGTTACCACCAAATCACCGAAAGTATTACCCCTATTATGCAAAATGTTGTGAGCTTGGAATACCCATCATGATGCAAGTTGGTCATAATTTAATTTATTCAAAAAATAGAAGGCTTCCCAGTGTTGGCAAACCAATATATTTGGATCAGGTGGCCATCGATTTTCCAGAGTTAAAGCTTATTGGTATACATATTGGTATTCCTTGGACTGAAGAAATGATATCGATGTGCTGGAAACACGAGAATGTTTATACTGCTGGTGATGCTTATGCGCCCAAATATTGGCCAGAAGCCTTTATCCATTATGCTAATTCATATGGAAAACATAAAGTCATGTTTGGAACAGACTGGCCCGTTATTGATCCCATAAGAGCAGTTGATGAATTTAATAATCTAAATTTTAAAGATTCATCTAAAGAACTGGTTCTCCGAGAGAATGCCATCCGAGTATTCAACTTGGACAAATAGAGTGAAACCAAACATTCAATTACCTAATACCTACAGACACTTATCAATACCCGAGGGTATTCGTTCCGCAATGTCTAGGAACCCAAGTAAAACTGCCTATAAACATGGAGATAAAATAAGAACTTATAAGGACTTGGTAAAACGGATGGATAGGATCTCTTCTGGATTACTACATCACTTAAAGCCCTCTGAAGACCATGCCGCAATAGTTGCTAGTAATTCTATTGAATATATGGAGATAGTTTTAGGAGCCTCTCAAGCTGGTATACCTGTAGCTACAGTGAACCCTAAATTATCTGACAAAGAAATTAAGGCAATATGCGATGATGCTGAAGCAAAAATCCTGTTTGTGGACAAAGCATCATATATAACTCTGGAAAATATTGTTTTCTCAACGGTTGAAAAAATTGTTGTGATTGAAAACGAGCTTGAGGATTGGATTATGAACAGCAAGCCTCTTACAGAAAGTCCAGTTATTATGGAATGGGATGTATTTACCATGCCTTACACCTCAGGAACAACAGGAAAACCCAAAGGGGTTCTAGTTCCACATCGCTCAAGAATCCTGACTTTATTTGGAATGGCAGTTGAGTATGGTTGTTACTCTCCTGATGACCGTTTTTTAGCTATTGCCCCTATGTGTCATGGGGCAGGTATGATTTTCTCCTTAGCTCCTATCTTCTTTGGAGGTTATGCAGAAATAATGGATTCTTTTGACCCAGAGATTGTTTTAAGAACAATGAATAACGAAAATATTACTGGGTTTTTTGGAGTACCAACACATTTCCATGGCATCTTTAGTCTTGAGCAATCTATTCTTAATAATTCAAAACCTCATCAACTTAAATCAATTATTTCTAATGCTGCGGCTCTGCCCCAACAGGTAAAAGAGCAAATTATTGAACACTTTGGTGAAGGTCTGCTTCATGAAACCTATGGATCAACAGAAGGAGGAATTATCTCTAATCTAAGGCCTGATGATCAACTCAAAAAGTTACAATGCGTAGGACAAGCGTTTCCTTGCACAGAAATCAAAACCCTAACAGAGTCAGGAACTATCTGTGAACCAAATGAGATTGGTGAATTGTTTTCAACCAGTCCTTATTTATTTAACGGTTATTGGAAAAGACCTGATGAAACAAAAGAAGCCCTGGTTGACGGATGGTTAACTGTGGGGGATATGGCTAGACAAGATGAAGACGGATACTTATATATTGTTGATCGAAAAAAAGACATGGTGATCTCAGGTGGGATTAATATCTACCCAAGAGAAATAGAAGATGTTTTATATAACCACCCTCATATAGAAGATGTGGCAGTTATTGGAGTACCAGATGAAAAATGGGGAGAGTCTTTAAAGGCATTTATTGTTACCAATAACCCTGATGAACTACAATCGGAAGATGTACTTTCGTTTTGTGAACAGAATATCTCTAAAATTAAAACACCAAAAATTATCGAGTTTATCGATACAATTCCTAGAAATGCTAATGGTAAAGTTCTAAAAACCGCTTTAAAGAAGGACGCTTGATGGGTGAAAAAAAAATCACCGTTAAGTTTTATTTTGACTATAGTTGCCCTTGGACATATTTAGGTTTTAAGCGACTTATACAAACAGCAACCAGAACAGCATCAACCATTGAATGGAAGCCAGTTAAATTAGAAATAATTAAAGAACTACTAAATAAGCCATCACAAGATACACCAAACTATGTTGCTAATTATCGTGCAAAAGATCTACAAGATTGGGCGTCTTACTGCAGTCTTGATATTAAAGAACATAAAAATTTAGATCATAGAGTGTCCCTTAAAGCATCGAAAGGTGCTTTTGCTGCAATAGCTGAAAACACCATTTTTGAATACAGTGCGCAGGTGTTTAAAGCATTTTTTAGTGACATGGCTGATATTGCTGATAGTGAGATTCTTGTTGAGATTGCCAAACAATTAGATATGGATATAGATAATTTTAGATTGGCTATTGAGGGTGAACAAAATTATGGGGCCATATTAAAGAACACTAATGAACTTATTAATAAAGGTGGTTATGGTAGCCCCACAATGGTTGTTGAAGACCAAATGTTCTTCGGTAATGATCGAATGAATCTAGTCGAATTTGCTATTGGTCAAGCAAGCGGCAAAGTGCTTGTTTTACCAGGACAACATAACGCTTAGAGAAAGGTTTATAATATATTTATTCTATGGACTCCAATATAACAACTAGCAGAAGAAATTTTTTACTTGGCACAACTCTTTCAGGTTTAACACTTAATTACTCTTCCTCAATTCTTGGGCAAGCATCAACTCCTTATAGGGCATGGGAAGACTTAGCACGACAAAAATGGACATGGGATAGTATCACCCACTCAACGCATGGCACTAATTGTACGGGTCAATGTGCCTTTAATGTCTTTGTAAAAAATGGTGTTGTTTGGAGAGAAGAACAACAGGGAGAATATGGCGCATCAAGTGATGCTCCAGACTACGGGCCCAGAGGCTGTCAAAAGGGATTAAGTCATTCCAGATACATGTATGGCAAGCAAAGAATCTTATACCCCTTAAAGCGTGTTGGTGAACGAGGTGAAGGTAAATGGGAAAGAATTTCATGGGACCAAGCAATGTTAGAAGTGGCAGACAAGTTTTTAGATCATAATCTTGAAACTGGGCCTGAATCCATCACCTGTGGATTAGGTACACAAATGGTAATGAAAAGGGCTTCTTATGCGAGCTTACTTAGATTTGCTAATATTAGTGGTGTTCAAATGCCTGAAGCGTTTGCAGGAGTTGGTGATTTATTTTCTGGAGCACAAATTACCTTTGGGCATGTAACGCTGGGCAACACCATGGCAGAAATTTATAAGTCAAAATGTTGTCTAATATGGTTCTGTAACCCTGCAGTGACTCGCATTCCTGATGCTCATTTCTTTTGGGAAGCAAAATATAATGGAACAGAAGTCATTTCAATTTCTCCTGATTTTAATGCCACAGCAATGCATGCAAGTAAATGGTTAAACCCTAATCCAGGCAGTGATATTGCTTTAGCGATGGCAATGGTGAAAACCATATTGGATGATAAAACCTATGATGTAAAATACATCAAAGAACAATCAGATCTTCCGTTTCTGGTAAGAAAAGATAATGACAAATACATAAGAGAAACAGACATCCTGGATAGCCCAGACACAAGGGATAATTTGTTTTATTTATGGGATAACAACACTGGTAGTTTTATAGCTGCGCCCGGAACAGGAACACCTCCGCCTCCGCCTCCAGGTACCCCAGAACATTTAATACCGCCAATGCCTTCCATTGACCTTGGTGACATTGATCCAGCATTAGAGGGTGAATGGACTATCGAAACCAAAGATGGTCCTATAATTGTTACCACTGTATTCGAGCTCACTAAACAAAGAGCCTCGGAACATACTCCAGAAATGGCTCAGGATATTACTGGTATTAATGCTGAAGTGATAAGAGAAGTAGCTAGGAAATTTGCAGAGGCAAAACCAGCCATGATTTATGCGGGCTATAGGGCCTCGAAGTATTTACATGGGGACTTGCTCCAAAGAGCTTTCTTTTTATTGTTATGCATTACTGGTAATACTGGTAAAGAAGGAGGTGGCCTAACTATTACTAACCTAGCAAAAGATGATGCTGTTTTCCCTTTTGCTATGAGAAACCCTATCGCTGCATTTAGGGTTGCCACTCTCTCAAGGTGGGACTATATCCATGGGGATATGAAAAAACTGAATCAAGAGGTTTATGGTGAAGAATTGGCAGAGGAACATGACCGATACTTTCAAAAATCAATAGATAAGGGTTGGTTTCCTGACTATTCAAAAGTCCCTTGGAAAATGGGCATGTTCTCAGGCACAAACCCAGCCAGTTGGCGTTCCTCTGGTCAACATTGGAGAGAGAATGCGTTTGGCAAATTAGAAACCATTGTTACCTTTGCAACTGATATGGGCACAACTGCAATGTATTCTGATTATGTTCTACCTATTGCACATCATTATGAGCGACATGATTTTCATCTAGAGCCTAGAACTCCGTATATGCAAGTTATTGATAAAGCGGTTGAGCCACTTGGGGAGTCAGTAGATGACTGGACGGCTTATGAAAAATTATCAAAAGCGATTGCTCAAAGAGCCACTGAAAGAGATATTAAACCGATTGATGATAATGTGGTTGGCGTTCCTTTTAAACGAGATTTTAAAAACTTCCATAAAGACTACACTAGCGATGGTGAAATTAGATCAGTGAAGGATGTTATTGAATTTCTTCTGAGTAATTCAAGTGGCATACCAAACGTAAGTTATGATGAACTTGCTGAAAAAGGTTTTATGAGAAATAAAGGCTCTGAAACAACGGTTCACAGTAAAGAATCCCCCTATTACTCAGAGATTTGGGAAAGCGTTAACCATAAAGTGGGATACAAAACGCTCACTCATCGACAGCAATTTTATATTGATCATGATTGGTTTTTTGAATTTGATGAGGTGCTGCCACGCCACAAAGATCCCTTGGTCAATGAGGGTTACCCAATGAAAATGCTTATGGGTCATGCTCGTCATGGTATTCATAGTATGTGGAGAGATGATAGTTTTCTCTTAAGCCTCCAAAGAGGTGAGCCTGATGTCTATGTCAATCCTGATGACGCACAAAACAAAGGAGTTATAGACGGTGATTTAATTAAAGTATTTAGTATAGCTGGCTCTTTTATAGCACAAGCCCATGTGACCTCTGCCATGGGACCTAATATGCTGTATATGTATCATGGATGGGACCCTATGATGTTTAGAGATAGACAAAACTTCGGTGCTGTTGTTCAGACTGGTGGTTTAATTAAGCCCACTTCACTAGCTGGAGGTTATGAGCAGCTAGGATGGAAGCCTTTTGCTTATGAGCCCAATCATACTTTTCATGATTACACTTGTGATTTTAAGAAGTATGTAGATAGCTAATTACACAATGAATTTATCAGTTAAACGTTTGTTCAATACGGCAGCTCTCATTCTACTGTTGCTATCTCCTACCTCACATGCACAGTGGTCAGATCCACCCTCAGACGAAATCGTGATTCGAGGTGGTTGGTTGTTCGACGGCATCAGCAACACACGCAGACAAAATAAGGGTATTGTCATTCGCGAGGGGAAAATTGTTGAAATTGACGCAAATATAAAGGGGAAAGCCCTTGCGGCAACTAGCGTAATAGACTTGACCGACTCGGAAACAATTTTACCCGGCATGATTGATCTGCATGCACACTACAATTTTGATCTCGTTGATATAGGTCGTGTGGAAGAAGTTGTCAACAACGGCATCATATTCTTAGCAAACGGAGTGACATCAACCTGGTCGGCTGGTGAGTACTATCCTGAGCGAGTTCTTAGACAGCGGGACCTGATAGATAGTGCTAAAGCAATTGGCCCGAGACTTTTCGCTTCGGGCCCTTATTTTGGTGGGTTCAGATGCGAATACAGCGTTAAAACTGCCGCTGACAATTGCTCGGCCTGGCCGAATGACATTACAGAAGAGGAAATGCGTGCTGAGGTCGATAAATGGGCAGCACGGGGTGTCATCAGCATCAAGATTAAACAGGCAACACCCGGTGAAACCAAAATTTTAATCGAGCAAGCACACAAACATGGTATGACAACAACAGGACATCTGGCCAATTACGAATGGGAATACGATGTGCATCCCAGAGATGCAATCTTGATGGGGTTAGATCGTCTTGAGCATCAGATTACATTGGGTAGCGGTGGTGAAGAAAGCGCTGATATGGAGCAAATGATTGATCTGATTCTTCAATACCAGGTGTATTATGATGCCAACTTGCAGATGTACGGTGGGGTCAATCTACGAAAAGAACTTGGTGCAGACATGGTTTGGACCAATGAGGCAAAATACTTCACGCCTTACGCACAAACATTACTTGAGAAACGAGGCGAGCCACTTCCGGAGTCAGATGTAATTGAATATGCACAACGCGTGCTTGAGCTAAACAAACTGTTTGAATCCGGTGGTGAGAATCTTCTCATTGTGGGCACCGATGAGCCTGTCTATACAACTTTGTTGCCAGGGTTTGCATTTCATCGTGAACTCTTGGCAATGGTACACGCAGGGTTACCAAACATTACAGTACTAAAAGCAGCAACAATTAACGGCGCAAAGGCGCTTGGTGTTGCAGACAAGCTTGGATCCATAGAACCTGGAAAACTGGCTGATGTCCTCATCATCAAGGGTAATCCATTTGAAGATATTAAAGTTACACGGAATATCGAGTTAGTAATTAAAGGCGGTGTAATATATTACCCAGAGATACTACTCAAGTCAGCTGAAGGTATGATCGGACCGCAAGGACCAGATGATCATGACGATTGGGAACTGCACATTGAACCACTTAGACCAGCAAACTGACATCAGTAAATTGGTTTAAATCCCTAAGTAAATAAGCGTTATTTAAAACACATCTTCTCTGGGGACGGGCTTTAAAAAGAGAAAAATAAGAGCCGCAGCAATTATTGGTAAAATCCCTACTATCGTATATCCCATATTCCAGCCATAATCAGTAGCTGCATATGTAATAGCTAAAGGTCCCAAACCGAAACCTAAATTGATAGCTAATGTTCCACAAAAACTAGCTCCTGTTGCTCTAACTTCTGCTGGGAAGTTTTCAGCAATAAAGGTTGCCATGACAGCGTAAGCACCATAAAAAAACAAAGTCATTAACCCATAACTAATCAGTACCTTAGTCCAAGAATCAGCCATCCATATTAAATAAATAAAAGCTAGACCTCCAAGCAATGCCCATAAAATAATAGTGTTTCTTCTTATTAAGAAAAACTCCCCCACAATTGCGGCAGCAATATAACCAAAAGATCCTATGCCATATGAAAGCCCAACTATCTTGATAGCATCTACAATCTCCCAACCCCTTGATTGTGTAAAATAAAGAACCAACATTAATGTGCTTCCATAAGCAAAAGCATAAAGAAATTGGCCGGAAAATAAGAGTAGTGATTTTTTTCTATACTGTTCAGAAAATAAAACTAAAGTACTGGGTTCAGGTTGATCCTCAGTTTTCTTATTTTGGGCTGCAAGCCATACTTTTGATTCTGGTAAATACTTATGAATAATCCAACCATAAGGTACAAATAAAAAAGCTAAAAGGAACGTATATCTCCAATTAATACCTAGTGTATCAATCATAAAGACCACTAATATTGATGCAAAGAACCATCCTAATGGAAAACCAATTTGCAAAATGCCTGTAAACAAACCTCTAAATCTTGGTGGGGAAGACTCTGTAACTGTGGTAAGTGTAATAGGAGACTGTGCTCCTGCTGCAGTAAATCCAAGAGTTCTAGCAACTAATACTGCTAAGGTATTAGGAGCAATAGCTAGAAAGCCGACAAAAATAGGGGTCAAAAATGTTGAGATCAATAATGATTTCTTTCTACCAATACGATCAGTAAGTACTCCAACTTGAGTACAAAGTATTCCGGATATAAAAAATGTGATCGCCACATACCAGCCCACATCTGTAAGATCCCATCCAAAATCTTCTTGAAATTTTTCACTTACCAAAATAAAAATAGAATGATCTAAATTGGCAAAAGTTACGCCAATTAAACAAATAAAGAAAATTTTATATGAGCTTGCTGGTATCTGTGAAAGGGACAATATCTCTTGTTTCTTAGCGTTTTGATTTATTGGTGGTTGATTCATTGAAACCTCATTTGGATTTGTAGATTGATTAAGGACTATAATATTGTTTATCAATAAAGAATAAATAGTAACAAGTTAAAGGGATTATTTTTAGTAATTCAGTTAAGAGGTAAATTATGACACTTCAATACACTGCTGTTGGCATACAAAATGAGTCACATATGGCGACAAGTATTGACGACTATTGGAAAGATCTTGAACGTCTGAAAATTAGCATTGGCTATGCAGTATGGAACTGTAGCCTAGACCTTCCTGTAAGATTAGTTACAGTTTCTGAGGGTGGAATAGGTGGCTGGTGTCTGGGCGGGGGTGATGAACATATTCGTATTGCTAGAGAAGTAGTGCCAGAGATTCCAGGAAAAGAAACAGAGTTTCTAGGGGCTCTATGTAAAGAGCATAATATTTATCTTATTGCCCAAATGGTCGCCAAAGCTCCTGATTTAATGAAAGATAGAATATTCAATATAGCTTTTATGATTGACCCCAATGGTGAAGTGATCCACCAACATATAAAAACCTCTTTTTACCAAAGAGAAACAAATACCGCCCCAAGTGATATATGGAATCTTTATTTAGAAAAATATGGTGATGATCCAGAAAAACTTCTAGATGTTCTTTATCCGGTGGCTAAAACCGAAATTGGTAATATAGGAACATTGATTTGTGCTGAGGGTAGCTACCCAGAAGCTGCGAGAGGATTAGCTTTAAATGGAGCTGAAATTATATATCGATCTCAATACCCTGAACCGTGGATGGGCAATAAAATGAATCAAATTCAAAACCAGTCACATGCTATCTTTAATACCTGTTATGTGCTTGCTCCTAATATTGGGGGCATATACATGCCCGGGATGGATGATTTCAAAATGAGCAATGGTCGTAGCCAAATTATTGACTATCGTGGACAAATTATTTCTGAATATCTAAGTGGAGGCGAAGCTCTTGTTAGTGGCATTATTAACATAGATGGACTGAGAGATTTTCGAGTTAGGGGTCAGTGGCAAAATTTAGCTAAAGATATGAGAGTTGAAGAGTATAAAGTGATCTATGATGCAATGATGGCAAAGGGTGGCATTTACCCTAGGAATTTATGTATGGATGAGCCGCCATTTACAGAAGAAGACCAATTGGAATTAGTTAAGCACCAAGTGAATAAAATGGTCAAGATGGGGGTTTATTCACCCCCAGATAACTGGGAACCTTATGAAGTTAGTGAATCAGTTCAAAGCCGAATTGATAAAGCAAAAGATATTAGTTAGTGGCCTGGTTTAGGTAATCTGATTTAGAGAATGGCTAAAAAGTTAAACATTACGCGGCGTGATTTTATGAACGGTGTTGCTATGAGCTTGACAGCAGGCACTGCATTATCACCTTTTGAACTACTCGCCATGAATCATCAATCCAGCGCTGATGCATTATATCCACCTGAACTCATCGGTATGCGAGGCAGTCATCCTGGTTCATTTGAAGTTGCACATGCCCTGGCTAGAAATGGTGCACGTTGGACTGAGCCTACTGATCAGACTGATCGTGATTATGATCTTGTGATCGTTGGAGGAGGTATTTCAGGTCTATCGGCAGCATATCTCTACAAGCAACGTCATGGGAAAGATTCAAGAATATTAATTTTAGATAATCATGATGATTTTGGGGGTCATGCAAAACGTAATGAGTTTACTGTTGATGGCAAACAACTGATTTGCTATGGAGGCAGTCAATCTATCGCTGACCCAAGCAGCTGGTCTCCTGTAGGGAAGAAACTACTCAAAGATGTAGGAGTTCACACCGAGCGTTTTTATGATTATTTTGATCGTAATTATTTCAAAGATCGAAAACTAGGACGTGGAATGTATTTCAGTCGTAATCAATATGGCAAAGATTATGTATCAGATAATATTTTGGGAACCGAAATAAAAGATAATGAACAGGAGATCATTGACCTTATTAATGCCTATCCGATTGCTGAAGCCTCAAAAACTGCTCTGATTAAATTACTGAGTCAAACAGAGAATTACCTCCTAGGGATGGGGTCTCAAGAAGATAAAATTAATCTGCTTAGACAAACAAGTTATAGTGATTTTTTAAGAAAATATGTCAATGTTTCTGAAGAGGTTGTATTACTCTACAGAGATATGTCTCGAGGTTTGTGGGGCATAGGATGGGATGCATTATCTGCTTTGGATGCCTATAAATCAGACATGCCCGGAACACTGGGTCTTAACCTCAAAATAGCTGAACAAAGTTATGAGAGGGATGAACCTTATATTTTTCATTTTCCAGATGGCAACGCAGGGTTTGCTCGCTCAATTGTCCGTGAGTTAATACCTAGTGCTATTTCTGGCACAACCATGGAAGATCTTGTGAAAGCAAGAGTTGATTATGCCGGGCTTGATTTGGACTCATTAAAGGTTCGTATCAGATTAAACTCTACGGCTGTTAAAGTAGAGCATACACCAAGTGAGAAGGCGGTCGATGTTACTTATATCAAGGATGGAAACCCTTATCGGGTGAGAGGAGCCCATGTGATCATGGCATGCTATAACAACATCATTCCAGATATTTGTCCCGAAGTACCTGATGCTCAGAAGGAAGCCATTGCTTATGCCACAAAAATGCCATTAGTATATATCAGTGTTGCTGTTAGGAATTGGAATGCATTCTCAAATCTTGGATACCGAAGTTTCTATATCCCACAACCCAGTTTAATGCATTCGTTTGGTCTTGATTTTCCAGTCAGTATGGGAGGTTATAATTTCACCCAAAATCCAGACGAGCCGACTGTTATTCATGGTACTTATGTGCCTCTAGACCCGGATAAAGGGTTGAATGCTCGAGAGCAATGCATAGCTGGAAGAACTAGGTTGTATGAAATGAGTTTTGATGATTTTGAGAAAAAAATTATCAGCCAGATGAGTGGCGCACTGCGTAATGGTGGATTTGATGCCGAGCGAGATATAGCAGCAATTACTGTTAATCGATGGCCGCATGGCTATGCCTATGAATATATTGATTATTCTGATCCTGTGGAGTTCAATCCAAACAATGGGCCGCATATTGCTGGCCGAGCACAAATTGGACGCATTTCAATAGCCAACTCAGATGCCTCAGCTTACGCTTATCTTACTGGCGCTATAGATGCTGCTGATCGAGCAGTTAATGAGCAGTTAATGCTTTAATAGATTATAATAATTTTAACTTCTTATGTTCTGGAAAATCATAAACCCATTCACCATTGCGATTGCAAGCTCTTCTTTTCATTCACTAATGAGTCAAAATATAGTGGTGCTTTATTTTAAAGGAGTTAAGACTGGTAAAGATTATGCGGTTCCTGTTAGTTATTATGAAGAGCCAAAAGGAAAACTTAGTTGTGTCACTGATAGACCTTTTATTTGGTGGAGAAACCTATTAGCTGTTGAAAACATCAAAATCCTATATAAAGGAAGTTTTATTAAGGCTGATATTAGCGTTGAATATGAGGATAATAAATTAATTGCAGATCAACTAGAAGCCTTGTGCAAGCATAGTAGGATTGATGGTTTCTTTGCCGAAGTTGGTTATAAGAATGGTGAACCCATAAGACAAGATGTAGAAGCATCAGCAGAAAAGATGGTGCTGATGCGACTATTAATTAATTAAGAATTTACTTATTTCTCGGGGTGTAGACCCCAGACTCAATAAGCTTTTTGATTGTCTTTTTAAAGACTTCTCCAGCATCTTCATGATTCATTGGAGGTAGGTTTTTTGGCCATATTTCTTGATCATATATTTTTCTATAAATCTCGGTCTTCAAGTAGGGAATCCAATTTTGAAACTTTGCATTTTCTCTATAATATCGAAGTGCATCAATATTAATTTCAGATGCAACATAACTGTCACCCACGATTTGGTTATGGGCTAAAACTGTCCCCTTATAATCAATAATTGAGGAACAACCACCGAGAGCACCATCAATCACTGTTGGGTCCTCACCTTCGCTTCCAGGCATAATTAGTGACCCAGAATTAGGTGCAACCATATAACAGGTATTGTCAATTGCTCTGGAACGATTTTGAACCTCAAAGATTTCTCTTGAAACCCATGGCTCCGGTAATGATGCTCGATAAAGTATTTCTGCTCCATTCATAGCAAATGCTCTAAATGATTCTGGAAAAGAACCCTCCACACCAACCGTGCCTGCAATATTACCAATCTTGGTCTTGGCAACAGGGAAAAACGCTTCAAGGCTATCTCCGTGTTGCTCAATCCATTGATCATAAACATCATGAGGTGTTGTCGAGTGCTCAACAAAGACAACAATGTTTTTATGATGTTTATAAATAACATCTCCATTGTCATCAATAATAAAAACTGTATTGAAGAAACGATCTGGGTAATCTGGTAACTTTTCTTTTAGTTGTCCAATAATAAAAGTATTTTTACTCTTAGCGTATTTACCCAAGAAATCAGTTTCAAACCCTGGAATCTCAGCTGCCATATTCTTAGCGTAGTCAGCTTGATCCAAATCCATTATTTCATCAACAAAACCTTGAATTGCCCCCTCCCCTAGAGCAATAAGCCTAACAGGAAGTTCCAAAGAGCACATGTGAGTTACCATATCTATCATGCTGCCAATATGGTTCAAGTTCCTAGTCACTTCTTGGCGAGATGTGACGTGCTTGATCTTAGTTTGGAGTCCTACCGCTAAATATGGATCCATTATTAATACCCTCTTTTATAATTAACCAATATAATCATCTAGATTTATATTATCAATCCCCGGAACAACAGGTCTAACTAAATCATCAACCTGCTCCATGTCTTTTGTTGCATCTATTCCAACCCTTAATGAAGTTTTGTCTGGCAATGCTGCTCTATCAACTTCCCAAGTAATAAAATCTGAAAATAAATAAACTTTTTCTGCCCGACCCATTCTTGTCCATGTTGCCCATTCAACATCATCCATATTAGATGGGTCTACATCGTCATCAACAATGATTACCCGTTTAGCCATCCAGGATAAATTGAAAAATCCCATGTTAATATTAAACACTTCATTAATAACCTCTTTCGGTTGCAAATCTGATGATTTCTTAATAGCAATAACCAGATGCATTAGTGGGCCTATCTTAGTATCAAAATGCACTACTACGTCAGTAACAAATGAAAAAACCTCTTTAATTTTCTCTTTAAGCGTTTCGGACATTCCATAAACAGTTAGGTAGCCTAAATTATTATGTTCCTTGGCTCTGCCAGCCATTAATGAATAAAACATTGCATCATTCCTTTTAAGAATTGATGTAACCTCACACATAGGTGCTGTTTCAGTTCCATACTGTGCACCAAACTCACCCAATGTATTTTCCACCATATTGTCGAGATCAACGACTGTTTCAATGACCATCTCAGCATCAGCTGGTATGGGTAATCCAGTGTGAGGTCCTAGGACAACTTTCACCCCATCCCCTATAATTCCACCAGCCACATCCAGTTCCGAAATATGTTCTGGTGATTTTGAAGCGGCTGCCATTAATAAGGCTGGGGGTGCACCCAAAACCATAGCAACTTTCATTTCTTTGTTGTTTTCACGATGCCAATTATAGCTTTTAAGAAGGTCGCTCAAACCGCTAGCATTAATTAATATGTGTTTCTCATCAACAATCAGGCATCGATAAAAACCAACATTAATTTCACCTCCTGGTTTTTTGAAAATACCTACTGCTGCTGTAATAAATGGTCCTGTATCTAGCTCAAAAAATGTAGGCACAGGTAAGTCCAATAAATTAATTTCATCATTGGTTAATATGTTTTCTGTTATGGGGCCTGTGTCATTTTGAATATAAGGAATAGGATTAGATATTCCTTGTTGAACTTTTTGACCGGCTTGATCGTATGTGAAGCTTTCACTAGCATCTTCATTAAAAATTAATCCATAACGATCCATGGAAGTAAATATTCCACCAACTGCTTTATAGTTTGAACCTTTAATATTTTCAAACATAAAAGCCTTACCTTCCTTCTCTAGTTTTTTCATTATTCCTGGCATTTCAAATTTAGGATTAACCTCTTTTGTGATATGTATGAGGCTCCCTTTTTTATCAAGGATGTTAACAATTTCTCTGAAGGATCTATGCATGTTTAATTTAAATTAATTTGAGGTGATAGCTTACAATAGGCATCAATAATAATCTAATGCCTAGAATATTGATTATCATTATCATACTGATATGCTTAGTCTATAAAGTTATTTGGGAGAAGACATGAAAACAAAAGCTGCCTTAGCACTAAAAGCTGGTGAAGATTTAGTTATTGAAGAAATAGATTTAGATGGTCCGAAAGAAAATGAGGTTCTTATTGAGGTAAAAGCAACTGGTGTTTGTCATACTGATGCATTCACACTCTCAGGAGATGATCCTGAAGGTATATTTCCTTCAGTCCTTGGACATGAAGGAGCTGGTATAGTTGTAGAAGTTGGCTCAAGCGTAACCAGCGTAAAACCAGGTGACCATGTAATTCCTTTATATACACCAGAATGTCGTGAATGTGACTTTTGTCTAAACCCTAAAACTAATTTATGTCAGTCAAT
>Ga0315318_10000145_pt1 | contig 28215 bp, 30 predicted proteins | sample M1200m3416metaG_FD_203703 | JGI IMG/M metagenome (GOLD analysis project Ga0315318, IMG submission 203703) | Ammonia-oxidizing marine archaeal communities from Monterey Bay, California, United States - M1 200m 3416 | ecosystem: Environmental > Aquatic > Marine > Coastal | place: USA: California... | reverse complement strand
CCGAGTCCTTTGTGGCCAGCTGCCAGGTCTCGACTGGATCCAGAATCCTGGCGCTCCAGTGGTCGTGGCGCTGGACCACGCTCGCGGCCTTGGCCTCCGCGCGCATGTTGAGGCTGTTGTTGCTGGCTGCGCCGTCCGTGCCTAGCCGCACGTCCACACCCGCCTCGCGCATCGCAGGGTATGACATCGTCCCGCCACAGGCGAGCTTCTGGTTCGAGGTCGGGCAGTGCACAGCGTGCGCCCCAAGACCGGCGAGTATTCTCATCTCCTTTTTGGTGACCCATCCGCAATGGGCGCACACAGTGCCCCCATCGTCTGCGCTTTGGAAATAGCCGATTGAGTCTAGATACTCCACAGGATACATGCCGTGCTCGGCATGGCAGTCGGCGACCTCCTTACGAGTCTCGCTGGTGTGAATGTGGAGTATGCAACTGTGCTCAGCAGCCATCTCGGAAGCCTTTCTCAATGTCTCTTCGCTACAAGCATATACCGAGTGAGTGCCGATGCCGTACTCGACCCTCTTGGAGGGCGCACTACCTCTGAGTAGTCCATCCATCTTCTGCAGAGCCTCGGCACCTCCAGAGGGATACGAGGGAGTGGGGAAGTCGGTGATCGGGCCGCATGAAATGCCCCTCACTCCTGTTTCGACTAGCACTCCTGCCACAACATCTGGATGGTAGTACATGTCGCATGCGAAAGTGCTCCCGGTGGCTATCATTTCGGCTACTGCAGCCCTAGTGCCCGCTTCGACGAACTCCGCAGTCAGCCCCTTCTCGACTGGGAAAACCGAGGTCTCGAGCCACTCCATCAGCGGCAACCCCTCGCCCATCGATCGATTGAGTATCATCGCGAGGTGGGTGTGCCAGTTCTGCAGCGATCGAGTGACCAGACGAGTCGAGCCATCAATGGTCTCGATGACATCCTCGTCACCCTTGCTTGCAGAATACGAGCCATCAGGGTGCAGGAGAAAGTCGCCGTCCTGAACCACACCGTCGTGGTCTATCAGACGTGTTCCCGTGACTCGCCGCACACCCTCGTCCATAGGCGAGCGAGCGGCCCGCCCGACTCAAGTGTTCTCCATCAGTAGTCTATCTCCATCTCTGAGAATTGCAGCAGGTTACCCTCTCTTTTGTTCTCCGACATGTACTGGATGAAGTAGCGCGCTCGCGCGCCCTGATCAAAAGATATCTCACTACGGTCACCATATCGGCTCATCAGATTCGCCCGTGAAGGGTTGTGCTGCTCCAAGGTGCAATTAGCGAACTCACTGGGCTCCTGATCCGGCCTGTCGCTCTCGTAGGCGTTGGCGGTGCAATTGATGATCTCCTCGCACCAGATGTAACAATCGTAAGGTGTCGAGCAGATGAAATCCCCAGTTCGATAGCACTGTTCAGTCGGGGTAATCCAGTCCTGCGTCCATGTGAAGGCTTGTGCGAGGTCCGAATCCGAGTTCGGATCGTCGTGGAACTGGTGGGTGTGGTAGAGTCCGAGGAAGTGCCCTAGTTCATGACTCGGAACGTAGCTGGTGGCGAATGTCGAAGCCCTCACCGTGCTGAAGTAGTACTCCCGGGTATACCAAGGAAACATGCTGTAGGCACCCCAGCCGGTACTCTGCATGACGATGTTGACATTGGATTGGTTGTAACCTTCAATGAAGCCGTCGCCGAGTTCGGATAACGAGATTTGGTCTCCGAAGCCGTCTTCTAGTTCAGGATAGGCTTCGTCTACCCAGATTATCTCATCTAGTACGAAGGCGATTCCATAGGGGCTGTAAACCGAATTAATCAATTCGATTCCGGTGTCAATCGAGGTCTCGTTGATTAGCCATTCGACACCGTCGTTGTCCCGATAGACGAAGATGGTCATGGAGAGCTGTCTGACTGGCCCAGACTCGCAATCTAGTCCTGGGTAGGGCGTGTCCTCCGATATGTCCACCCAGTACTCTTGGCTGTCACAATAATTGATTGGGTAATTGTGCTCGTTCCAGTTGAGACAGCCGGATAGAACGGGCGCGAACAGGACAATTACGAGCAAGGCGGCCGTTCCCCGCATGAATACCACGTAACATCCAAGCAGTTATGAAATTTGAGGACCAATTTCCAAATCTTTCAAACTACGCATTTCGCGTTGAGCATACTCACTGTTATTCCCTCTGAGTTCTTCATCCAACACTCTACGATATCTCCCTCGTTCATTGGACCGACGCCCTCCGGGGTGCCGGTCCAGACGAGGTCGCCAGGCGAAGGCTCGTACCAGTCATGCAGGTATCCGAGGATGGACTCCACAGAGTGCACCATCAACTCGGTGGAGGCCTGCTGTCTGACCTCGCCGTTGACCGACAGGCAGATCTCGACCGGCCGCGGGTCCCAAGCAGTCCAGGTCCCGAGCACCCCAGAACCGGCGAAGCCCTTACCCTCAAGCCAAGGCCAGCCCTTCTTCTTGGCCAGTGTCTGACGAGTCCTGTTGGTAGTGTCGTTACCTACACACATCTCCACCGGCTCTAGATCATCACCGAGCCGGATGACTAACTCTACCTCGTGGTCGATATGGTCCTCGGCTGAACTCAGAGCGACCACATTGTTTCCATCCTCATCAGCCTCGACGAGAGCGGTCGGTGGCATCAGGAAGAATCTCGGGTAGTCAGTGATGTCACCGTAGATTTCTTTGGCGTGCCCGACATAGTTGCGGAACACCGCCCATCCAACCGCCATGGCTCTTCCAACACCCGCAATCCCATTATCGCATCGCTGCCGAACTAAGCAGGTTGAAGACTCTCCCTCAGCCGAGTCGTACCGATGGCTGAGGGCCCTTACCGAGTCCTAGGCGTCTCCAACGACGCCAGTGATGCCGAGATTAAGCGAGCCTACCGCAAGCTCGCCCGGCAGTACCATCCAGATAGGAATCCGGACGACGCGGCTGCCGAGGAACGCTTCAAGGCGATACAGGCCGCCTACGAGAACGTCGGAACTGCCGAAGCCCGCAGAGAGTACGACCAGAGTCGTCGCATGGAGGACATGTTCGCTGGAGGGGGCTTTCAGGGAAATCCGTTCGGAGGGGGCTTTGGCAGCGCCGATCTGGGTGACATAATCTCACAGTTCATGGGAGGGAGAGGAGCACCGAGAGGCTTCGATAACAGGTCCTCAAGTGGTTTCGGCGGTCAGGCTCAATCTCCCTCCAACGAGCCCGCCCAACCAATAAGGGGGGCTGATATTGAGGCAGGACTCGACATCTCGCTCGAGCAGGCTTCGCAAGGGACTGAGGTGAAATTCAGCCACCGCAGGCTAAGGCGCTGTGAGAAGTGCAAAGGCTCGAGTTTCGGAAAGTCGCGGCGTTGCGCACCTTGTAGTGGCACGGGAGTTCAGACCAAGGGCAGCACACTCACCGTGAAAGTCCCTCCCAATGCTGAGCACGGTCAGTTGCTCCGCCTCAAGGGTATGGGGCACGAGCACCCCGAGGGAGATCCAGGAGACCTGCGGATTACTTTGAGGTTGGATGCTCAGGAGGGGCGGCGCTGGGAGGAAGGCAGATTGGTTCAGGAGGTCCCCATACCGGTCACGACACTGCTTCTCGGCGGGAAGGTGCGAATCTCTACACCAGCCGGAAAGAGGGTGCAAATCGACGTACCCGAAGGCACTCGTATAGGTGACCGCAGGAGGCTACAGGGTCACGGCCACTCCGGCGGACCACTTGACATCGAGTTTATCTTAGCCGAACCAAATACTCTGAGCAAATCCCAGCGCAGAGCGCTGGAGAGTCTCAAGGACAGCGGGTTGTGAACCGCACACAACCTGTCAAATACCCGTCTTTCGCGGCCCCCAACATGCGCGACTTCGCTCATGTAGCCGACTTCCTCGTACCGAGGCGCAGACAGGCACACATCGTAATCATCCTCATGTCCATGCTGATGCTCCCTGGAATCTCAGCCACGTTCAGTCCAATCGACATAGAATCCTACGACCTAGAGTCGCCGGAACTCGACGCAAACGAGGTTCTCATGGAGGAGTTCTCATCGGCTGGAGGGATAGAGGCATTTGGAATTTTTATTCGTGATCCGAGTTACTTCGGAGAGCCGGACTCTGATGTCACGATGATTGCCGACTACACTGATCATGGCCTAGGGTTGACCAACCCCGAGGGAGGGGTACTCAACCTCACCGTGCTAAGGGAGATTGACGCTAAGGCCGAGTACCTGAGGCAGCATGAGATTTCCGAGTTTTATCTCTCGTTTGCATCCCAGATTACCGGTGAATCCGTGGTCGGCATACTCGACCTCGCCACCGACTTCAGGGCCTTCATGTCGGGCCAATCAGCCTTGACTAGCCCCAGAATCGACCCCGAGACGATGACCATGGCCCCACCCTCTACCGACTGGATCGACTGCGGCGTCCTTGAGTGTCTGTCATTCGATGACGAAAACCTCACCCAGGCCCACATTGACTTAGCCGCACACAGGTTGGCCAATCATAGTTCAGGAGCCTTCCTCAGACTCCTGTCCAAGGATCGTGGATTCACTCCAGATCCATCAAGTCCGGTTTTCGGACCTTACAATTACCAACTCCTAGCCGACGGAACAATCATTGCAGCGGAATGGGGCCCTGGGCGTTGGTCAGCATCTTCTGCGTGGCTACTAATCAACTTCGACAGAGAGGCCATGCAGAGCAACGGCTGGTCATTCTCTTGGTTGAACTCCAGTTCGGATTCAAATTCCGGATACGAGCGGAACGGAGTCACATTCGAGACCAAACCAATTCACAACTCGGTCGAGCAATGCCGTGAGAGGGCGCTAGTGGGTGAGGAACTCTGCTCGATGGAATGGCTCTATCTGGCCCTCGAGGAAGATTTGAGATCCACTGATGAAATGGTTGTTACTCTGATGTTCGCGGAGGGCGTAAATGTCGAGATAAACCGAGAACTGTACTCTAGCGCCCATTTGATTTTGATTATGGCACTGGTGGTGACCATTCTGCTGTGGCTCAGTCTCAGGAGAGTATCGGATGTGGCCATAGTCGTAGTCGGTCTGGTACTATCACTGATGTGGATGCAGGGATTGATTGGATGGGCAATCATCTTGGGGCAGAGATATGGGATGGAAGTGATATTCCGCTCACAGTTCTCCAACCTTTTGCCAATCTTAGTACTCGCCTTGGGTATAGACGACAGTCTACACGCGCTGCATAGGTACAAGGAAGAGAGGAGGAAAAGAGCCAGTCCTGAAATGGCAGCTCACACCTCGTTAAGCAGAGTCGGTCGGGCCATTCTTCTGACCTCGACCACCACCATCGTCGCGTTCATGGCCAATATGACATCGAACATAGCCGCGCTCCGATCCTTCGGTATAGAGGCAGGTCTAGGAGTACTATCTGCATTCATCCTCACCGGTCTTTGGGTCCCTCTGGCCCGCTTCGACTTCGACCTGTGGATGGAATCGAAGGGGAAACTGCAGGATGAAGAGGAAGGCCTTGTTCACATGGTACCGGAGTCTTGGCTAGCCGCAGTCACCACTAATTCAGCTAGACATGCCCCGATTGTAGCCGCACTGGCCATCCTAATCACCGCGGTGGCCGTTCCGATGATGCTCTCACTAGAGGGCGATTTCCAGGTTGAAGACTTCATTGAGGGTGAATCCGACCTCGCAGTGGGAATCGGCCTAGTAAACGAGCGCTTCAGCGACGAGGGCGAGCCCGGTTTCATCCTAGTTGAGGGAGATTTGACGAATCCTAAGGTGATAGTCGCCATTGGGGAACTACGCAACAATGCGAATTCACACGGGCCGGATGATTCGAACCAACTCTCTCGTCTTCCCACGGGAGAGGTCGAGATGCTAGCCATCGACGGCATACTCGGATTTGCCAAAGCGGCGATGGCTTGGAACAACACCTCGTTCATCGCAGCAGGCTGGGATCCCTCGGCCGAAGATGGCGGAGTCGATTGTGACAAGGATTTCCTAGGCCTGCCTTCATTGGGTGACAGGGAGTGCCTAATCTTCCTCTACGGCTTCGTGTTGACTCGAGGGGTTCCTGAGAGCGGTGGCTACCCATCAATGCCGCCATCCATCGTCGCCGAGTATATCCAAGTAGCCGAGGAGATTGACTACGAACATCCTTGGCTTACCATTTCTGGTGAGACTCCGCACTATCCCCGAGCCTCAATCCGATTCGGAATATCCAGTCCCGAGCAGTTCGCATTGGTCGAGCCTGCTTTGGCTCAACTGGAGGATGACATGGCTCCGTTGCAAGAGCTCGCTCGAAACCCTCTCAGAGAACAAGGTGACCTTTCTTCCGCAGACGAACAGTATCCTGTCACCTGGGCGATTCCGACCGGCGAACCCGTCATCAGGTTCGTCGCCGCTGACTCGATGCAGGACGAGATGCAGGGCACCCTGCTTCTAGGCGTGGTACTCTGCACAATCACCCTGTGGTGGGGCTTCCGGGAGGAGACCTCGGCGAGGCAGCGATGGGAGGAAGGGATGCAGAACCGAGCTGACTTCGCTCGCAGAGTGGGATCGACAGTCGTAGTTACTGGAGTGATTACCTATCTCATGTTGGGAACAGGTTACGCAATCTTCTTCGCAGTCCTCGCGCTTGTTCTTTCTGTTCTCTGGGGTACCCTGCCCTTCTTCATCGCTACAGTGACCACCGGCCCCATCTTCGTTGTAATCGTCTGGCTGTACGCCATGGTTGAACTAGCCGGATACGGGCTTAACATGGTCACCGTGGCAATTGCAGCAATGTCTCTCGGGGTGGGTATAGACTACGTCATCCACCTCATTGAGAGATATCGTGAGGAGCGTGAGAAGGGGGCGACGCCACACCTCTCACTGGCTGCCGTTGGCAGCGCCTCAGGTCTCGCGCTCTTCGGTTCCGCGGTTTCGGATATCGCCGGGTTCATGGTAATCAACCAGTCTAAGATGGGGTTCTTCTCAACCTTCGGACTGTTCTGCGCTGTCATGATTGGACTGTCACTAATTGCAAGCATGATTTTGACACCGGCAGTATTGGGGCTGCTTCATCGCAAATCTCTGGTCTCTGAGTATTCTTGAGTTCCATTAGGTTCTTGACATAATGTAGGTTCGAATTTTTCATGATGGAACCCGGATACGCTGACAGAGGCCACATCATGGCCGTAGAATTCGATAGGAAGATTATCGTTTACTGGTGGATGATGGCGAATTTGGGTCTTCTTGTGACAGTGGTTGGAATCATAGCAATGGTTGTCTGGATTCCGTTTGGATGGATTGTGCATAAGAAGCAGTTCGAGCACATGAGCGGGGCCCTGACAGACCGCTCGATCAATATGCGCATGGGATGGCTATTCAAGAAACAGCAGAACATTCCCTTGGACAAACTCACAGATGTGTCTATTCACGAGGGCCCAATACTGAACGCATTCGGAGTTGTAAGGATGCAGTTTGAGACAGCTGGTGCTGCACCATTCATCCTCACCGGGGTGAAAAACTCCGATCAGTTCCGCGACCTCGTTCTTCAGCAAAGAGACTCATTGGTTTCCACCCCTCAACAGTCTGCACCTTCAGACGACTCCAACGACGTCCTAGTTGAGATTAGGGATATCCTTCAGCAAATCAATGCGAACATCTCCAACGAGGAGTAGAATGGTTTTCGAATGCAACATTGATGCTAGAGGCAAGACGTATCGCCTCAAGTTAGGATTCATGGGACTCGTAGCTGGCTTTGTATTGGCGATAGTCTGCTACTTTGCAGGAATCGATTGGGGAATTCCATGGCTAATTCCTCTGGGAATCATAGGCGGCGGAATGTTTGCTATTTTCGAAGCATGGACTGGATGGTGTGCTGTACGGGCTCTTGGATTCCGAACCCCTTTGTGAGTGAGACAGCATGACGAGCGACACTTTGACTGATTTGGAGCGCAGCGACGAGGACTGCGTCCTCCGATTTGCCGACGGAGCCGCATTCAAGGTCAGTTATCTGTCGATACGCAGTCGCTGTCAGTGTGCCAAGTGCAAGCCGAGGCAGGAGAACCAACAGAGGCTCATCGAGTTCGAGGAAGAGGTCGCTCGCCTCAGGGCCGAGAAGCCACGAGCCGAGCCGGTAGGTCGTTATGGAATCAGGTTTGATTGGCCGTCTGGCTGCTCGAGCGGAATCCACTCCTTCAGACATCTGAGGAGCGTTGCCGAGGACCTCGGTTCAGCGTTGTGAATCTCCGGATTACCTATCCGAAGGGGTCAAAGGCGACTCTCCGGTCGCGAATTTATCGAAGACACGGGTAGCCCCGTGATTTCGGTGGTGATACAATGCAGGGAAATGGTCCCGATGGAGGCGAGCAGAAGCTCGACGAGGAAGATGAGTGGCAACTCTACGCCAGCGCCGGGTATGCCTCGGCAGAAACCGTCGCTGAGGTCGAGGAGGCCGAGGAGATCGACAAGGAAGAGTGGTTTGACGGCGACGACCTCGAGGTCAATGGAGCCCCAATAGATTGGGACGCACCACCCTGCCCCGCTCCGCTAGGCATCGCTCACATCATCAAGATGGGGACCTGCGATTACTGCCTGCACAGAGTAGCTGGTCGCAGAACCAAGGCCCGTGGAGCCGAAGGTGGTCGGGAGATTCGAGAGGACGCCCACGCAAGGGACCCCGGGATAGCCAAATTCGGGGCACCTGAACTGTGTCCTCTGTGCGAAGATCTGTTCGACGATACAGGCAACATTGTCAGTAGGGTAATAGAGTCCACAAAAGGCATCGAGTACGGAACCATACAGTTCGGAATCCATCTGCCGAAGGATCTAGTACAGGATGAGGACAAGATTCGAAGTAGGCACGGAGCTCCTGCTTCGAGACCGCTGAAGGCTGCCTTCGCCGATGCGATACAAGAACAGTTGTCCAAGCACATGCCTGATATCGAGTTCGTCAAGGAGAAGCCCGACCTGATGATTCTGGTCGACGGCCTAACCCTCAGGATTGACATTGATGTCAGACCAGTCTTTCTCTATGGCAGGTACAGGAAGCTCAGCCGAGAGATTCCCCAGACCAGATGGCCTTGTCGTTCCTGTAGGGGAAGGGCGCAGAGCTGCGAGTCCTGCCAGGGCACCGGTCTGCAGTACCCCGACTCTGTACAGGATCTCGTCGGTGAGCCAATCAGAGCCGCCCTACAGGCTGAGGATACCTCGTTCCATGGCATGGGTAGGGAAGACATCGACGTCAGATGCCTTGGCTCAGGACGCCCCTTCGTTCTAGAAGTCAAGAATCCTCAACTCCGTAAGGCGAATCTCGTGGAACTCGTCGCAGCAGTCAACGATAGCTCCTCGGGAAGGGTGGAAATTGATCAGCTAGATTGGACAGACAGAAAACGAATCGGGAGAATCAAAGAGACTCGCTCAGATAAGTCCTATACAATTAGGTTCAGGGTTGACGACATCCCAGAAGAGGAGATGGTGAAGGAAGCCATATCAGGACTATCTGGTGTCGTATTGGAGCAAAATACTCCCAAGCGCGTCTCGCACCGCAGGGCTGCCAAGACCCGAAAGAGAAAAGTTGTCTCAATCAGCGACGTGATTGTTGATGGTGACGAGGTCCAGTCAACCCTACGTTGCGAAGCCGGGACTTACATCAAGGAACTCATCCATTCCGATGAGGGCAGAACGGTGCCCTCGGTCAGCGGCGTGCTGGATAGGAAATGTGAGGTGCTTTGGCTCGATGTCGAAGAAATTCACGCTGACTGAGCCCAATGCCTCATCCGAGCCCTTAAGAAGAATCGGCAGGTCGAACGCTCCCGCGACCTATGGTCGAAAGGTGATTCAATGGCCACAAGAACACACGGCGAACGTCAGGGTACTCGCAGCATCCTGAAGAAGAAGAAAGCCGAGCGAAGTCGTGTTTTCATCAATCGTGTGATGCATCCCTATGCAGAGGGGGACCGCGTCGCAATCGTGCTCGACGGAGCCCAACAGAAGGGCATGCCGCACCGCCGCTTCCAAGGTAAGACCGGCATAATCGCTGGAATTCAAGGGCGGGCATACGTCGTCTCGGTTTCGGACGGCGATATGCAGAAGACCGTGGTGGCTAGGCCTGAGCACCTCAGATTCATGGAGTGAGTGATTCTAATGTCTGAGAAAGAGTATGTCGACTTCGCCACCGTTCGCGACCTGCTGGAGCAGGCCAACGAGCGCCGTGGCGAACTCTCCTACGAACAGCTCATGGCACTCGGTCATGCTCAGTGGGCGGCCAGCGAGAATCGTGGAGGTAGGAAGACAGACCCAGAGGTCTTCAGAGGACTACGCGATGCGCTGATGGAGAACGAAAAGCTCGCACCACATCCTGAGATATGTGCCAAGTTGGCCGAACTCTGTCCAATGGTCGTGGCAGACGTCAGGGTAATCGTTGCTAGTAAGAGGATTGCGATGGACACTCCGGAGATCGAGGAACTCATCACAATAATCCGACAGCACGTTCTCTGATGCTACTTTTCGGCACTTTTCGCCAACAATTTCATTCAAGGGGGGGAACCGCTCTGAACAACCCGAGAGACATGCAGTTCGGCGGCCCTGACGAGTCCGATGAGGAAGATCCTAGCCCGTATGAATCAGAGACCCATATCAGGGTCCTAGATATGCAGGACAGACGTCCCATGGGGCATGAGATACACGGCATCACCGAACCATCGATGCATCTGATCCGCGCTCGATTGAACGATTCTGAAGAGTTGTCCGAAGACTCGAGGATGTCAGCCGACTCGGAATCAATTGGTCCCCTTTCTGAAATCAGACACCGAGACCTCTCTCCAGTATCTATCGGCAAACTGACAGAGGCCCTGTTGGCGACAATCTCTGAGACCCCCGAGAAGCACTTGGGATTCTATAACAGCGCCGGACCGATGTCACTGAAGTACCACGCCTTCCAGTTGCTCCCCGGTATCGGGAACGCAAAGGCACTGCAGATGGTCCAACTCCGGGGTAGTGTTGGATGGAGTGATTTTGCAGCGGTCGATGAGGCCTGTGCAATCGACTCTGCTAGACTGTTAGCGGAGCGCTATGTCAAGGAGATGGAAGACGATGCCCAGACTCCTAGATTACTTGACATCCTAGTTCGCTCCGAGATCTGACCGGAGTGGGGCCATGGACGACTTGGACACACGGCTCCTAGTAGACCTGCTTAGAGATCGAATTAGACCTAGCAAGGAGTTAGGCCAGCACTTCCTTATCGATGACTCGGTCATCTCCAGATCGGTCTTTCTCGCTTCTTCTAAGGTCCCGCTGGGAGAAGATTCGCACGTCATTGAGATTGGCCCCGGTCCCGGCTCACTGACTCTGGCTCTGCTGAGGGCTGGGACCTCGGTAACCGCCTTTGAGATTGACGAGGAGGCGGTGGCCCACCTGCAACGCGTTTTTGGAGATGCTGATGGGCGCCTCGAAGTAATTCTTGCTGATGCCTTGGATATCGACTGGCCTGTGGATGCGACCCACGTGGTAGCGAACCTGCCGTATCAGATATCCAGCCCCGCAATAGAACGAATCCAGAGACATCACGCCATCCATCCCCTCGCATCCATAGTCCTCCTAGTGCAGAACGAGTTCGCCGAGAGGATGGCCATCGGCAGGGATGCTTCAGCCCTCAGCCCATTGGCTCTGTCGCTTTGGCTGGATTTCGATGTCGAACTGGACGTCAAAGTGTCCCCTCACTCATTCAGTCCCTCTCCACGCGTGACTTCGCGATTAGTCTCTCTGAAGCCCGTAGATAGAGCCCAAGGAGTGGACCGCAGGATGTTCCGAATCATCACCCAGCACTGCTTTGCCAACAGGCGTCGCAAAATGCGCACTCTGCTATCCAGGGCACCTAGCCGTTTGAGCCGCATCCGGGGCTGGCACAAGAAGCGCTGGGCAGAGGCTGTCAAGAGCATTGGACATTCGACCCAAAAAACTCTACCTGAGGGTTGGATGGAACTCAGACCCGAGAATCTACAGACTTCCCACTGGGTTGCAATCGTAGAGGCAATTTCGTCTGAATGAGCCGATATGAGAGGGTTTTGACATCGCCTTGATAGAGGGCCCATGGTTCCGCAGGTCAGGGCAGCGGGTCACGCGACGGACCCGAGCCGGGATGAATACTCATGGCAAAGAAGGACACCTATCTTGCGCTGCTCAGACGCGGCATAGACGAGAATACCGCACACATCCTCTCTGACAGCGGGGTCAAGGTAGGCGATCTGAAGAAGTTCGACGTTACCACTCTAATCAATAACTACGGACTCAAGAAGAAAGTCGCTGAATCCGTCCTCGATGCTGTGCGCTCGGGTCCGCGCGACTCCAGCAAGCAGAGGTTTCTAGCCGATGTTCTGTCCGATCGAGGTAAGAAGAAGGTCGACAAGATAGAGGAACAACGCTTCAAGCGAGAGCAGAAGGATCTACACTCTGAACTGCTCGAAAAGAAGGAGCAACTCAGGATAGCAAAGGTTGAGGCATTCCGCAACAAGAAGTTGGTGATGAACAGGCTCGGCAAGACCATCGAACTGATTGTCAAGTTGGAGAACACCTTCGACGACGAATCCAAGGACGAGCAACGCTCCAAATTGCGCGATCAACTAGAGACCAGAGGGCTAGAGGCAGCAAGGGATCACGAGATGCTCGAACTAGTCGGGACTCCGCAGGACATCGTCGACTTCCGCAGGAAGATTGTACCAAAGATATGCCTGCACGCATGCCCCTTATGCGGCGAGGAAATCGACCCACTTGGAAGCAATGTGGTCGAAGATATGACCGATTATTCACTAGTCTGTTGGGAGTGTGAAGAGGAGTTCAGAGCTCCAATGGCTCAGATTGTCGAAGACCGCTTAGCCAATGGCTCAAGGATCAAGATCGACACGAAAAAGAAACACCGGCTGCCAGTCTCCCGGCAACCGAAGAAGAAGACCGCCCCCTCGGTTACTGAACAGATGATACGAGATCTCGAATCTACTGGCGCCTCTACTGAAGAACTTGAGGCGGCGGTCGAGTCAAGCAAACTCTCTGGAGTGCTGATGAGCATAGACGACTGGATTGACCAAACCATAGCCGCGAAGGGCTACATCCAGGCCCAAGAGCACCGCGAGGAATTCATCATAGCAACCGGTGCGGGTGCCACGAAGTTCAACAAGTGGATGAAAAAGGCTGGACTGGTCTTCAACAAGCAGACAGGCAGATGGACCCGCTGGGAAGACCGTTGAGGCAGGTCCATGTCCGAAGAGACTCCGGTTATCCGGTTCTTTCGTGGCTCGAAGCCCATGGGAACTGCCAGAGTGGTGCCAGATACTCCAATTGTAGAAATCGCTGAGTTGGCGGGAGTCGAGATTCCCACCAACTGCACCTCGGGCAATTGTGGGACCTGTCTTGTGAGACTGATCAGCGGACAGGTGAATCTACCCGACGAGCTTCCTCCCGGCCTTGACGAAGATCTGGTGGCCGCTGGAGGCACGCTCACATGCTGTATCCTCCCTATAGGCTCGTGCGAGATTGATCTGATACCCCCTCTGTAGGTGATTGAATGGTAGATTGGACGGATACCGAGTTTCTCGTCGTGTTGGTATTTGACATCGCTGCAATCGTAATCGCGGTCTGGTGGATTTCAGGGCGTTTCACCTCGAAGATGCGCGAAGTAGAGGAGAGGATGTCGCGAAAGGCCCCGGAAACGGCCGTTGAATCAGAGGAATGAAATCATTATTAATAATTATTAATAATTACAATCAAAATTATTCGTTCACTGCAGCAGTCCATCGTTCTGCATGAGGTATTCCTACCACTTCAATATGGCATCCAAGCACTCCTTTCTGAGATGATACCTCGTTCCTGAGGTTGATCAAGTCATCGAGGCAGCATGGGCAGTGAGGATGAGGGGGCCTCACCCATAATTCCACTATTCCGGAATCGTCAACCTCCACTCCTCTCAAAATCGTCTCGTCTGTAATCGGTTTTCCGTGTGGTTCGTTACGATCTCGCAGCACTCTGGCGAGCCTCGTCTGTGCGTTCCTTTTGGCTCTGCTCAAAGTCCAAGCACCTCCGAAATCCAAGTATTCGCAGCCCTCACGTCTTCCAGATCAATGACTTCCTGCCCTTCTCTACGATCCAGTTTGCTGCCGGCGAGTTTGGTGGCCCATCCCCCGGTACCTGACATAGTAGCGACTGGCTTGTTGAGCTGCCATGCGAAAGCAATCTCTGAGAGAGTTCCAGCACCGCCTCTTACAGCTATGCAGACATCCCCCGCGCGCGCCACCAGCATGTTCCTGAACAGCCCGAGACCTGTTGGAATGACCACATCGACATGCGGATTGGCTGCATCGGCATCTTCCATAGGCAGGATTCCGATGGTATCGCCACTCTGGTAGTTTTTACTGCTCCGCGCGCCTTTGCATACTGCGGCCATTGAACCTCCTAGACCGCCGCACGCCACTCTGCAACCAAGGTCTACTATAGTGCGACCAAGATCCTCGCAAAGCGCCTCGACCTCTGGTGCCTCATTGAGGTCGTGGGAGCCGAACACCGAGACGACAGGCTTCCTCATGCTACCACTCCGTCAGCATTGGAAAGGCCTCACCCATCGTCAGGCACTCCATCCCATCTGCACCGCGCACCCATGTGTCCTCGATTCCAATCGCCCCTTCGGAATAGATTACTTTAGGCTCGATGGCCATAGTACCGCCCTTTTGCAAGGGTCGGTCGAAACCCCTTGCTATTACGGGGGTCTCATCTAGTTCGAGTCCAACAGAATGACCAAGGAATCTAGCCTGATCAGGGGGCATCCCCATCAGGTGACCCGCATGGCCCATTTCCGTTACCATCGCACTCCCTTCATCCCAGACAGCCGAGCAATCTACGCCTTTTCCAAGACTGTCTACGACGAAGCCAGCGACTTCCTCCATGTCATTGAGCTTCTGTATCCACTCGTCAGAGAGTCGTCCAGCGCTAAACATTCTAGTGCAGTCCGAGACGTAGCCACGGTGGACGTGGACAATGTCCACGAGCACCGGCTCACCCTCGGTGACTCTGGCAAAACCAGCACCCAGCGAGGCTATCGGACTGCCCCCGAGTCCGGCTACGCCTGAGTCGAAGTACGAGGGCACCGCACCAGAGCGACCGGAGGCAATAACCACCCTATCGCAGTCCATCGGCCAGGTTCTCATTCTGATGCGTCCGCCAAATCCCGCGGACCTACTCACCTCATCAGCGGCTCCAGCCATCCCGATTTCGGTCTGTCCGATGCCTCCTTGATCGCGAATCACATTGAACATCATCTGATTAATTCGACCACTTTCGCGGTGCATCTCAAGCTCCCATTCTGACTTGGTCTCCCTGAGTGAGTACAGTATGCCCGTACAGTCCTCAATCGCTCCGTTTAATCCATCGATCTTTGATGACAGGAAGGACCACCTAGATTTCGGTACCTTGCCAGCCAGCATCCCTGGGGATCGGGTGCACCCTGCTTCACTGAGAGAACCCTCGAATTCGCCCATTTCGGGTCTGGCTGCTATGAAGTGGGGTGAATCACTGCCCCCAGCTTCGTGCCGAGCCCGCTGCAGAGAGCGCCTGACCCATTGGGTGTTCGATACCCCCGAGCCTTCAGCGCCGACCAGTAGCAGTGAGTTCTGCCGACCTCCAGTTAGCCAGTAGAGCTCGACTGGATCGTCGATTAGTACGGATTCATGGCCTGCCTGGGCAAGTGCCTCAGAAAGTCTGGATTGTCTCGTTTCCAACTCTGATACGGGAACCCTCCAGTCCTCGCCGTCCGGGCCTGAAATGCGCTCGGCATCCCAACTCATGCTAGCGCTTCTAGAGTCACCCACGAAAGGTATTGTGGGAGCACACAGAGCATGTTCTACACCCACAATGGCCATAGAGGGGACGCTAGTGCCGCCAAACGTGACTACCGTCCTGTCGCTGGACGACGTCCGCCTTACGGGACGGACAGTGCTGTACAGAACCGACGTCAATTCTCCTCTCCACCCATCGACTGGCGCATTCCTCGATGACAGTAGACTACGCTCGATACTCGAGACCCTCGGGGATCTGTCCGATGCACAGGTTGTCATCATGGGACACCAGTCGAGACCGGGCAAGGAAGACTTCACCGATATGTCGGGCCACTGTGACCGGCTGTCTCGTCTGCTCGGGCAACCAATTCAATTCGTTTCCGACGTCTGCGGCGATGAGGCGCTAACGGCCATAGAGGCGCTGCAGCCCGGAGAAAAATTATTCCTAGACAACGTCAGGATGCACCCCGAGGAATACGGTCCTGAGAAAGTAAGCGAGGATGAGGAGTCCAACTCTGAGATTGTCACCAAGCTTTCTGCTTTGGCCGATGTCTACGTTACTGATGCCTTCGGAGCATCACACCGCAATTCCCCAACTCTGACCGGATTCGCCGAGGAGATGCCATGCATCGCAGGCCGGCTGATGAATAATGAAATTAGAGCATTGAGTCTTGCAGTTAACGACCCACCGAGGCCCTATGTAGCGATTCTTGGTGGCGCGAAGTGTGACGATTCACTAAGAGTTGCACTCAATCTGATTGGCCGTGGAGTAGTCGACACCATTGTCATGGTAGGAGTCGTTGGAAACCTGATGCTGTGGGCAAGTGGTCATGACATCGGAAGTGGCAACAAGGAATTGATTCGTGGTACTATGGAGGATGAATTCGAGAAGACATGGCAGATGGCCGAGAGACTGGCCACAGATCACTCAGAATTGCTATTCCTGCCTCGCGACATCGCCATTGAGGTGGACGGCCAGCGCCAGCCGTTGGAACTCAGCGCCCTGCCGACACAACACCCCATCTACGACATTGGCTTCCAGACATTGATGGACATGCGCCCTCTAATCACGGGTGCCAACTGTGTGCTTTGGAATGGCCCAGCCTCATACTTCGAGCTACCTGAATTCGCCTTCGGAACCATCGAGATTCTCAACATGTGCGCGGAGGCCACAGGGGTGACCATCGTAGGAGGGGGCCACACTAGCGCGTTGGTGAATCAGCGTGGGATGGCCGGAGAGGTAAGTCACAACAGCACCGGGGGCGGCTCGGCACTGGGCATGCTCTCGGGCGATCCAATGCCCGTGATTGACGCGCTCGCGCGCTCGAACGACAAGTTCAGACCACTGCTAGGTGCACTGGGACTCGAACCGGCGGAGTGAGCCACTGGGGAGACTTGAACTCCCGGCCTCCTGATTACGAATCAGGTGCTCTACCAACTAAGCTACAGTGGCGTCAGCGCGGCCACCTGAGGCACTCGCATAAGAGAATCGGTGCAGTGAATTCGTGGCAGAGGACTGGCTAGCGACTCATTGAGGTAGACCTCCCTGAGGCACCTTCCCGAAAATGCCGCCCCAATCTATTTGAGTGTCGTTCGGCCGCTGAGGCACTATGGAAGTTGAGACCCCGTTTTCAGAACCGGATATAACCGGAAGACCAGCCAGCAAAATGTCCTTCATGGATTCAACAAAGACCTGCGTCCAGAAGTCATTCACCATAGAAGGACGAGCCTCTCGGTCCGAGTACTGGTTCTTCTACCTCTTCATAATAATCGCACAGATTGGATTGGGTGTCGTCGACGGGGTTGCCGGGACCCCACTCTCCCTACTCGTTCTCGCCCTTTTCCCCGCCATAATTTGCGTATCAATCCGCAGAATGCATGACGTAGGTAAGTCCGGATGGCTGTTGCTAATCAGCCTCATCCCCCTCGTCAATTTGATCCTTCTCTACTGGTTCATCTTTGACGGTGGTCAGCCACACGCCAACCACTTCGGCGCAGTTCCAACGAACACCCTAGAGTAAGGCCTGTTACTGATTGGGCCTATCTTGCCCGCTCGCTGCAGTGACTCTGTGGAATCAACGCAGTGCGCTGAGATCCGCCATGTGCCCGATGCGTGCATTCACGTCCGCGAGGATACTCTCTAGCGCAGCATTGGTTCGACCCTCCGCGCGCATCACTAGAATGGCCTCGGTATTGCTCGGTCGGCATAGATACCAACCGTCGTCGTAACGTACTCTGATGCCGTCCACCGTGGAGCACTCCATGTCCGAGAAGGCTTCCTGCACAGCCGTCATGACCTCCTCGCGCTCACCGGGTAGTGGGATTTTTGCTTCCCCCGTCGAGGGGTAGTCGGGCAGGAAGGAGAAACGCTCTGAGAAGGAAGGACCACCATCTGAGGGAGCGGGGTCGCGCCCGATAATCTCAAGCAAGCGCGCGGAGTTGTAGAGCGAGTCGTCAAAGCCCGGCCAGCGGTCGTGCAAGAAGAAGTGTCCAGACATCTCTCCTGCCATCGGGGCCTGAGGGTTGTCCCTCAGTTCTCGCTTCATGAACGAGTGTCCAGTCCTCACCATTATTGGCACACCACCAGCAGCCTCAATCGCCTCCTCTAGTGCCATGCTGCACTTGACATCGAAGTACACTGTTCTCTCGGCCTCGGTTGCATCCTCTGGCAGGTTGGACAGGATATCTGAGGCGAATATTGCCATCAGCCTGTCCGGGTGGATGAAGCGTCCGGCTTCGTCGACTACACCAATTCTATCTCCATCCCCATCCATCCCTATGCCAAACTCAGCGCCGTGTTCGACCACCGCAGTTGCTAGATCAGCCATGTTCTCGGGGCGAGTGGGGTCTGGGGGGTGGTTCGGAAAGTTGCTGTCCCACTCGCAGTGCAACGGCACCGCGTCGACCCCTAAGGCATCCATGAGCCTCACCGCCAGAGGTCCCGGGACCGCGTTGCCACAGTCCACTACGATACGAATCGACCTAGCAGGTTTACCAGCATTCTCAACTATCGTGCGAATGTAATGGTCCTCAAAGCCCCCCACCTCGACATGAGTGCCCTCGCCCTCGAGAAATTCACCTGATTCGAAGGTCGCTCGCAACTCCTGCAGATCATCTCCGGCCACTGGAAGCTTACCATGACAGATCTTGAATCCGTTGTACTCGGGAGGGTTATGGCTTGCTGTGATGGCCACAGCGGCCTGCACAGGGAGGTCGACCGTGGCACGATACAGTACTCCGGTAGTGGTCACACCCAAATCGAGGACATCCGCACCGGTTCCAACGAGTCCCTCAACGAAGGCAGCATGGAGGCTGGGTCCGGAATCCCTGATATCTCTCGCGATAGCAACCGCGGAAGCATCGAGGTGAGTGGCAACGGCTCTTCCAAGGGTGTTGGCGAATTCGGGCGTTAACTCGCTTCCTGCGATGCCCCTGATGTCGTACGCCTTGAACACACTCACGGCCCGGGTCAGATGCAGACACTCCTAAGCATTCCCGATTCGGGATAGCCACTCAATCAGCGTACTTTTCGGCTCCTTGGAAGTGCAATGAGACATATTTCTCGTCTCCGACAACCCAACTGTCGTGAGGTTCAGGGCCGATGTAGAACAGATCACCCGGACCTAGGGTGTACACATCGCCGTCCTTGAAAGCACAGGTTGCATGACCTTCGAGAACCATCCCGAGGTGTTCGACCTCGCAGAAATCCGTACCAGATAGTGGCGAGACATCGACCGACCACTTCCAACCCGGTTCGTAAGTTGCCCGTCCTATGGTCATACCATCGAAGTGGACTACTTCGAACTGACCCTTCTCAAACTCTCGTAACTCATCGGGTTTCTCAAAACGCTTCAGGATGATATCATGCATCAGGCTCCTCCACAACCGCGAAACGCCTCACAGACAATCTCAATCAACGCACCGCCAGGTAGGTCCGCAACTCCGTAAGTTGCTCTGGCAGGCGGCATAGAGTCTCCGAGCCACTCGGAGTAGATTTCGTTTATTGTAGAGAAGAATCCTATGTCGGCCAATAGGATAGTGACCTTGACGAGATCCGATTTGGAGCTGCCGGCTGCAGCTAGCAGACCATCCACCTTAGCCAAAGTGCCGTGCGTTTGTGCCTCTATACCGTCTACTGAAATATCCACTTGCCCGGACAACCAGATATGGTCCTTCACGGTGATTCCTGGGCTATATGGTCCGAAGACAGCTCCTCCAGTATCAATCTTCAGTTTGCGAGCCATACCTTTCGCACAGGCTCTTCAGTGAAATGTTTACTCACGCAACATCTCGATGATTCGGAAGTGACTTCCAGCTACTTGATCAGCTGTCAGTTCGGCTATTGGCACCCAAGCAGCATCTTCTGCATCATCGCCACTCCGTGGAACCGCTTCGGGTTCCACGTCAACTAGGTAGAACAGTGCGATGATGTGTTTTCTCGGATCCCTGTTGGGGTCGCCTTGGATCGAGAGGGCGACCGGGTCGTAACCATCGACCCCCGCCTCCTCCTCAAGTTCGCGTAGGACCGCGTGCTCGGGGTCCTCTCCGTAGTCTACGAAGCCACCCGGGAATGCCCATCTCCCCTTCCAGATTTCGGGCTCACCCCCTCTTCTGATTAGCAAAGCCTCGATGCCGGACTCGCCCTCCCTGAGGGCGACTGCATCCACAGCGACAGCCGGATTGCTATAGCCGTCGCGCCCACAGACATCGCACACATCACTCTCCATAGCGACGCCTCCTGCTTTGGTAGGACTCGAGCGCCTCGTACAGGTCGTTCTTGGAGAATGAGGGCCAGTGAACGTCGGTGAAGTGCAGTTCTGAGTAGGCTATCTGCCACAGGAGGAAGTTCGAGATACGCTCTTCGCCGCTAGTCCGGATGACAAGATCCGGGTCAGGCAGATTAGCTGTGTACATCCTAGCCGATATCTGAGCCGAGTCTATCGATTCCAACGCGAGTTCACCCTTGGCGTGGTCCGCTGCTACTTCACGCACAGCATCGACAATCTCCTCTCTCCCTCCATAGGCCAGACATACTGTGAACAAGAAGTTGGAATGTCCTGCAGTCTGGCTCTCAGCACGGTCAATCGCGTCGCGTACCTTCGAGGGCAAACTCTCCAAGCGACCCACAGCCTGTACCTTGACTCCGCGTGAGTGTATCTGCGGATCTGCTGCAATCTCGTCGAGACCGGAGATATACAAGTCATACAGTGACTCAAGTTCATCCTCTGGGCGCTCGTGCATGTTCTCGGTTGAGAGTGCATACACAGTGAAGTATGGGATCTCCAGATCTAGAATCCAGTTCATCACATCTTTGAGTTTCTCCTTACCGTGGTGATGCCCCAAATCACGCCCAATATTACTACTCCACGCAAATCTCCTATTTCCATCCATAATGATGGAGATGTGCTCGGGCAATTCGCCCTGCTTCAGTCTGTCCCGCAGCCTGTTGGCTCGGATTCTGTCAGTCCGAGAGATGAAACTCCATGCATAGCTGGAGTTCGCAATCAGCCGAGCAGGTACAGAGATCAACCTGAATCGTAGGAACCACTTGGCCAGTCCGTCGACCCGACGTCCCAACGACTTGCGCATGCGTCCCATGCTATCACCAAATGCTGACTGCGCTAAAGGGCGTCGCCTACTCAAGAACCTACTCGAAGACGATATCCGCCCCGTCTCCGAGCTTCTCCAAAAGACCCTTTTCGGGGTTGACGACAATAACCTGTCCAGACCGCTCCCAAACGGCAAGGTCGTGATGACTGTTGCCTGCATATCCGAAGCCGTTCTCACCGTATCTGGAGACTAGAGCCTCGGCCTTGCGCTTGTCACGTAAGTTGTAGGTGGCGTCCGAAGCCATCACATCGGAAAACAGACCCACATGGGCGGCCACCCTCTCAGCCACGATTCGATCAGATGCCGTTGCCAACACCAGTGTTCGCCCCCTAGCTCGCTCTCCTGTAATCCAGTCGAGAAAAGCCTCGTGGTAGTCCAGTTCTGCAGGATCGAAGACCAGTTTTTCAGCGAGATCCCGCTTCCACTGTGCCCTTCTTCCTGTGAATTCTTTCAGAATTATGCCAAGAAGCATCCACGGCCGCCTCGGAATGACCCGGGAAAAACAGATTCTACTCATATCCGAGAGAATCAGAGTACCGTCCATGTCAACGGCCAGTGGGGTGTCAGACACAGCATCTCCCATGAGCCTCGCTGAGGGGGCTTGGATTCAAGGCTTCGCCGACCGATTCAATGAAGTCGACCACCACCTCGTGGTTCTGGGGAGTGCGACGTGGCAGAGCAGGAGAGACCTTGGAGACCGGCCGCGATGGCCGATATTGAGTCCGATTCTGATGCTCCACCGGGATTCAATGCGGTCACCTTCGCGGGAATCGGAATGGTGGCTAGGATGCTGGAACCACATGATTTGGCGAATACTGACGATTGGAAATCACTTGTTGCTCGTTTGGAGTCATGGGGGGAGGTCCCTGACCCAGATTCCATAGTTTCGATTTCAACTGCTGCCACTAACAAGGGATTGGTAGCCAAACTGTCGGCTGATTCCGATTGGAGCGCCGAATTTCTTCCATGGGGCTCGGACGGCCGGCTCAGGGCACGGGGAAAAGCGGCCCCGAAAGGCTCTCGCGTACCATCGGGAGGATATTCCTGGCAAGGCACCGACCTCATCATAATCAGGTCCGCAGACTCCACACTGACTGATTCTGCGAGCGAGATTACAAGAGCCCTGAAGGCAGACGAAATGGACACTGCTCAAGAAGAATTGCGAAACGCCGGAACAGTCTTGGGACACTATCACACAAAAGCCATGGCAGCAAGGACGACGCCCCCTGATGCATCCAGATGGAACGCTAGGAATCAGTGGCTGGAGGAGACTCTTCACGCGACGTACATCTGGCGAGCCCCGTACTCGAAGAACCAGCCATGCACCCTCGCCCTCGGCGATGCCAGACTCTCGGACATCTCAGGTGACTCACTGAAGATAGGGAGGCCGAGATTGGCCGATGCTCTACGTACACATACCTGCGAATTCCCGGCTATGCGCGACCTTGCATCTCTAGTCCACGATCTGTCAAGAATCCATCACTCATCGCAAACAAACCTCGAACTGACCCCTCTGCGCTCGGCACTAATCGATGGTTGGAAGTCCACAGCGCCTTCTGACTGGGCCTCCGACGAAGCATTCTACTCCCATAGAGGTGGGATGGCGATATGGGAGTACGAGCAGTGCCTACTCGATGTACTTGAGGCAACCTCTCACCAATCAGGTGCGCCAGAGCCGGCAGTGACTACGCTGGCTTACGTCAAGGTTTACCAGAAGCGGATGTTCAGCAACCGCATGTTCTCGTCACTTTCGGTGATGGCCGCATTCTTCGGCATCGCCTCTTTGGTCAATACTTTCCCACCTACAATGGACGAAGCTCCTATTCCGATAGCATGCATAGCCTTGAGTTTCTGGCTGTATAGGATGTACAAGCGCTTGTCACCGCCTCCTGAGAGGCCGTTCACTGATCTCGGGAAATGACACCCTCTTCGTAGCTGTAGTGTATCGGCTCTCCTGTGGGTATCTCGAGAGAGACGATGTCCTCGGGACTTATTCCATCAATGTGCATCACAATAGAGCGCAGTGAGTTGCCGTGAGCCGAGACTAGGACATTCTTGCCGTCGACTAGATCCGGTACTATTTCCTCGGCGAAGTAGGGAATGGTCCTCTCGGCCGTCATCTCTAGACTCTCGCCATCAGGAGGGGCGACATCGAACGAACGGCGCCAGATGTGCACCTGCTCCGCACCGTGTTTCTCCGCCGTTTCAGCCTTGTTCAGGCCCTGTAGAGCGCCGTAGTGGCGTTCATTGAGTCTCCAGTCGTACTTCGTCGGCACACCCTCTGAGTCCTCGTTGTACCGCATGATGATTTCAGCTGTCCTCTGAGCCCGCACGAGGTCACTCGTGTGGACAACATCAATCCGAATATCTGCCAGTTGACGCCCAGCCTCTTCAGCCTCTTCCACACCCTGCTCGGAGAGGCCGACATCAGTCCAACCAGTGAAGCGGTTGGAGGCATTCCAGACTGATTGGCCGTGGCGGACCAGAATGAGTCTGGACATGTCTTCACCCTACATCTGGGCCCTGCGCCGCGGTTCGTGGAAAACCAAACCACTCTCGTTGCCCCTAGCGCGGGCCATCAGCAGGATGTCCTCAGTGAACTCCCTCTGGGTCTTACCCGAGGAAGCGCAGTAGAAGTTAGTTGAAACCGTAATCTTCGATGGAAGAGTCTCAGTGACGCGAACCCACGAGTCCTCGCGCTTGGTAGATCTAGGATCTCCAATCACCTGCTCGCAGAGGGATTCACAGAACTGACGAAGCTGGGCAGCATCGCTATCCTCCTCAAACTCGAAACGCGGGCGAATCCTACGGAATCTTCGGTGACTGAAGTTCTCAACGGGGGAGTTGGTGATGTTGGAGTTGGGGATTGTAATCATCGTGTCTGCCCCCGTCCTCAGCATGGTGGTGCGCAGGCCGATGGTGACGACCTCACCCTCGGCATCCTCGACGACAATCCAGTCACCGACATTGAACGGCTGGTCGACGATTATCGAAATAGCCCCGAAGACGTTCGCCACAGAGTCTCGCGCTGCAAGTGCTAGAGCCAGACCAGTGATTCCAAGACCTGCGATGAGGCCGTTGAGGTTGACCCCAAACAGTCCTGCTATCACGAAGAATCCGACCACTACCACAGCGAGTCGACCTATTGACTCGGCGACGCTGGCCAACGAGCGGCGAGCCGCCATATCATCTCCTTCGACTACGATGAAAGCATCGAGGTAATCGACCAATCGGTATGCTGTCAGAAGCACGAGTAGGATGAAGCCTGCCCATGCGATTTGTTCTACAGTGTCTATCAGATTGGCGTCCCAAACAGGTGTTGCGTTCACGTACTCTCCCATTTCGTCTGTAGCGGAGAGCCAATCCAGTGAGAACCACATTGCAAAGAAGACGACCATCCACCTAAGTGACTTGGGAGCAAACACATTCTCGCTGTTTATCCTTTCAATTTTGGAGAATACATCCATCAATCGTGGAAAAATCATCCGTCTGGAGAGTATTCCAGCTGCCAAACTGAGTGCAGCACAAGCGATTACAACAATCAGAGTCCCTGTTGAGAATCCGCCAACCGCGGCTTCGCCATCCATGAAATTATCGAGCACGTTCATGGTGCGGCCGAGGACGCCCCCCTCAAAAAGGCACCCCCGGTCCTATGGACCGCTTCTCCGAGGGATTGAATACCGCCCCTATGGTCGCAGAGGCGTTCAGATGTCATCAAGAGACTCCACACGTGTCGAGCAAGCAGAAGCGCGCTCCCGTCGAGTTCCTGTGACAGCAATGCTCCTGCCATTCCTTCTATCCATGCTCTCTCCAGTGGCACTTGCCCCAATCTCTACAGCCCAAGGAACTGAACCAGGAGCTTCTCCAGAAGATATCTGGTCGGTTGAATACGCAAACCAAATCTTCCCTTGGGGACCACATGGCGATTTCGATCAACTCCAATTCCGATCCTACCATGACTACTTCTCAATGAAGGAGAGAATGCAGACTTTGGCTGCCTACTATCCTGATTTCCTGCAATTCCACGAGGGTTTGCTAGGAGGGGTCAATGCCCGAGGTGACGAAATGACCGCCACTGAGTATGAGGGATGGTACTACAATCACCGAAGCCCATGGATGAAAATTACTGGCAATGTCCAAGGTGGTGATTACAATGAATTCAATGATGATGATGGAAACTACGCAGACCGTCCAGATGTCATGCTGGTTGGAAACCATCATGCCCGCGAGTGGATGTCCTACGAGGTGCCGATGTTCTTCCTCGAGACGGTGGCCTACTATTATGGCAAGGCGGGCATCGACAATGATGGCGATGGCTTGGTTGACGAAGACGGGTGGGACGGCATCGACAATGACGGTGACTGCTTGCTGTTGAATGCGACCAATCAGGACAGCAACGGCGACGGCACCCCCTGTGGGCCCGGCGACCTAGGGGTCGACGAGGACTTCTCGGAGCAGTTTATCACAGACATGGTGAACACCCGTGAGATTTACCTGATCCCGATGCTCAATGTCGATGGCAATAGATATGACAGGGAGGAGTACTGCGGCGAGACCGCATGGGAGAACTGCAGAACTTCCGGATGGAGGAAGAACCTGCGCGACAACACAGTGACCGGCGTCACTCCGATTCCAGATGTTGATGAGGAAGTCGACGAGGGTTGCGACGGCGTCGATCTGAATCGTAACTATCAGTTCGAGTGGGGCGCGCCTCTGGGTGCCACCGGCCCGCTTTTTCCCGGCATGTGCTACGTAGACGGTGCTAACAACGATGTCTACAACGGTCCAGTCAACTACGAGGACAACGATGGTGACGGACTGGTCAATGAGGACCACGTGGACGGCAAGGACGACGATGCCGATGGCCAGGTGGACGAGGACTGGATGGGAGGGAACAGCGAGCCTGAGACCAAGTTCATCCAGGATATGACTGAGATGAACGACGACGATGGCGATGGCGCTTCGGACTTCAAGGCAACACTGACATGGCACTCATTTTCGGAGTTAGTGCTGTGGCCATGGGGGCACTGCACTAACTGCTACACCCCAGATGATGAGTACCTCGTATACCACGGCAACATGATGGGACAAATGACAGACTATGCTCCTATGCAGTCATCCGATCTTTACCCTACTACTGGCGATTTCTGCGACTGGCACTACGGAGTCCACAACTCATACTGCTACACCATTGAGATCGGGAACGCCTTCCACGAACTTCCCGAGGATATCGCACACATCGCGGTGCGAAACATCGGAGTCGCATTCTACATGACTCAGATTGCCGATGACCCAAGATACCGCGCCATCGTAGGAATAGAGAACACCACTGCCCGACAATGGCTTGCTGATCCTGCTAATGTAACGGTCCCGGCCAAGGGAGACATCCCAATCGGGCTTTGTCTCGATTCCGCATTCCCATTCAGTCCGGACATAAACAGAACTCACTTGATGTGGCGATTCGTAGAGCCAACTAGGCAGCAGAACGAATTCGGCCCCACTGAATGGGTGGACGTGCCCTGGGAGATGTCAGGGTTCTCAGAGTCGGAGGATATGTGCAGTTTGCTGGACGGCTCAAACGGAACCCTGCTCCATAGTCACATCCCACTCCCCGACACCTTGGCTGGCAAGATCCAGTACAAGGCAATGTTAGGTACGGTCAATGGTGCCTTTCCGTTCTCCTACCCTTCTTTAGATGAAGGAGGGAACTACTACGAGTTAGGAATACCCTACAGGGCTTCATTCGGCTCATCCATTTTGGCAGTGATGATGTTCCTAGTGATAGCGAGCTTCGTCTGGGGCGGCCTCGGCTACACCTTACGCGCCATGTTCGATGACGAACGCGGCGTAATCGGTTTGCCGGAGGGTGGCGGATGAACCAACAGGAACCCTCGTCGGACCAGTTCAGTGGCCGAATGGGACTGATATTCGCCACCATCGGTGCCGCCATAGGAACCGGTAACATCTGGCGCTTCCCTAGGATGGTAGGTGCTAACGGCGGCGGCTCGTTCCTAGTCCCTTGGCTGATTTTCCTATTCCTCTGGTCCATTCCACTAATCATAGCCGAGTTCGCCCTTGGGAAGAGGAGCAGGACTGGAACAGTGGGTACCTTCAGGTTATTCGCTGGTAACAACTTCGCTTGGATGGGTCTCTGGACAGCATGGATCTCCACTGCCATCGGATTCTACTACGCCGTCGTAACAGGGTGGTGTCTGAACTACTTCCAGTCTGCCGTTAGGGGCGGTCTCGGAAGCGAGGTAGACACAGTGGAGGTTTGGAACTCCTTCCTGCAATCATGGGAGCAGGTGGTATTCTTCCAACTCATAGCGGTATTGATTACCATGGCTGCAATTTGGAGGGGCGCCAAGGCGATTGAGAAGGTCAATGTCATTCTGATGGTATCGCTGTTCGTACTACTTTTCTCCGCCTTATTCCTCGCCTTCGTGATGGACTTCGAAGACGGAACCCTCGACGGTTTCGTCTACATGTTCAGCATCCAACCTGAGTACCTCATGCAGCCAGAGACTTGGATCAATGGACTCTCACAGTCAGCGTGGTCTTGCTCAGCTGGAATGGGCATGGCAATCACTTACTCAGTATACATGAGGAAGGACGAGGACACGACCCTCAATGCTGCCACCATGTGTCTTGCTAACAACAGCATAAGCATCATCGCGGGACTGACTGTCATGATGGCGGTATTCGCAGTGGTGGACGACCCCCTGAGCGCTGTGGGGGCTGGTAGCTCTGCAATCACATTCCTAGTTCTGCCCGAGGTCTTCGCGCAGGCACCCGGGGGCAGTGTGGTACAACTCATCATGGTCACCGTATTCTTCCTCGCACTTTCATTCGCAGCCC
>Ga0315318_10000143_pt1 | contig 28608 bp, 29 predicted proteins | sample M1200m3416metaG_FD_203703 | JGI IMG/M metagenome (GOLD analysis project Ga0315318, IMG submission 203703) | Ammonia-oxidizing marine archaeal communities from Monterey Bay, California, United States - M1 200m 3416 | ecosystem: Environmental > Aquatic > Marine > Coastal | place: USA: California... | reverse complement strand
CATCAATTTGAAAACACATTATGCAACGTAAATTACATGCAGAAACAGGTTCTATTAGTAAATAAACTGGGAAATCATATACAATTTTTTGTTTTGGAAAATAATGCATTTTGTATCTAAAAATTAAATATTCAGCCCATGTTTCTTGTTTATTAGATTCTAAAAAATGAGCTTCTTGAGGAGATATTAGAGTTAAATCATTTTTTTCGAACAGCGTTATAATCTGTTTTAATATTTTTTGATCTTCATTTTTTTCAATCAATTGAAATTGTTCTTCTAGAATTCTAATTAATGATTTGATATCAAAATCTTTTTTTGTTAAAAATGTGACTCTTTCTCTAGTCATAAATTTAATTAATTATTCCCTTATAATAATATCATTCTAAACATAGTTCTAATATTTTATGAATAAACAATATATCCGACACATCGAAAATTAAATTGATTATTAAGAAAATGGAAAATATAATTTGTATAATTGAAAACTTGAATGATATTAAAATAATCAAAAAACAATTGGATAGTCATCCAAATCTAAAGATATTCACATTAAATTATAATGCCCATAAATTACTTGAAAAAAATAATATTAGTCATGAAATTGGTGAATATCATCTTACTCCGGATGATAAAAATATTATTAATCAAATGGCAACACATACCACATTAAATTGGTGGAAAAATAAAGAAATTCAGAGTATACTTACTATAGATGACATTATAATTTCGGAATTTATTGAAATGGAATTATTTCAATATATTTTGACTATTTTTAAAAGTGCAAAAACAATTCTTAGAATAATTAATGATATCGCCCCAAATCAAATTCTATCTGTGACAAATCTAAATCCATTTGTACAATCCGTTTGTAATGGAATGAATATTAAGTTCCAAAGTTTATCTGATGGGGAAATATTATCACTTCATTATGATAAAATTAATATAAAATATAATATTGGACCAGTACCTCTCTCAATAACAACATCAAGAAAAAACTATAAAAAAATAAAAAATTTTACTGAAAAACTTTCTCAAAAATCTTTTAGATTAGCACCCAACAAAAAACAATCACAAAATGATACTATTCTCCTTCTTGAGTTTAATCCCATAACTTATGAAACATTAATTCAGGAGTTAGGAAAACTTGAAAAAAACATTTTCTTATTAAATCAACGGCGTCCCGCAATTTTAAACAAAAAAAGTTTAGAAATTATAAAAAAATCAAACTGTAAAATAGTAGATTTAGCAGATTTTGAAAAGAATATTAGATCTCAAATCTCATCAGAAACAAAATCACTTACAGAAAACCTTGAAAAACTATGGCAAAATAATTCGTTATTTGAAAAACTTTTTTCTATTGAGTCATACACACTTTGGAATTCAATCAAACCAATTTTTAGTAAAATGTGTAATCAAAGATTTAATGAATCTTTTAAAAGAATATTACTCTTACAAGAATTATTTTCTCATTTCAATATTTCTGAAATTTTAGAATGGGCTGAAACAGGTCAAGAAGAAAAAGAAGTTCTCGCGGTATCTAAAAAATATGGAATAAAATCCATAATGTTACAACATTCAATGTTCCCAATTGGCGAAATTTGGAAACCTTTTGGTAGATTTCTTGCACTTTTCTCACATGAACATCAAAGTGACTATCAAGCAATTTGGGGAAATCTTACACATGAATATGCCATTTCAAATAATCATAGTAAAGAGAAATTAGTAATCACAGGAAGCCCAAAACATGATTCATTTTTCTCCTTAGAAAAAAATCATAATAAAACAGGAAAAATATTATTGGCAACTACGGGTCCCCCTGCAATCTTTGCAGAAGATTCAACAACGGATATTTTTCTAAAATATGATCAATACATAAAAGAAGTATTTCGAGTGATAAAGAAAAATCATCCTGATAAAGAATTAATTGTAAAACCCCACCCACAATCTGATTTTATAAATAACGCATTAGATCTAATCAAGGAAACTGATTCTAACGCAAAAATAATCCTAGATACAAACCTACCAGAATTAATTAATAACTGTGATTTGGTAATCAGTTTTAACACTTCTAGCATATTACTAGAATCAATTATCTTGAAAAAACCAACTATATCATTAATCACAGATGAATGGGCAAAAGAAAATGAAATTATTAAGATGAATGGTGTAATGTCCATAAATGATATTCAAGATGTTGAAAAAGGTATTTCAGAAATTATTTCAAATGATGACTATAAACTTGAACTTCAATCCAACGCAAAACAGTTTTTAGGAAATTATCTCTCAAATCATGGAACTGCATCAAGACAATTAGTTGAAATGTTGGAAAAAAAATAAATTATTTTCCTTTACCACGATGTATATCCACCATCGATAACAAAAGTAGACCCAGTTGAATAACTTGAATTTCCACTGCACAGAAATTCAATTAAATGGTTTAATTCATTTTTTTTCATCATTCTTTTTAATGGCGTATGCTTTGAGTATGTAGTAATAAATTTTTTAGTTTGTTTATGTTCAACGCCACCAGGAATTACACAATTAACTTGAATATTTGGAGCTAAATGAACTGCAAGATATTTTGATAAGTTTATGACGGCTGATTTTGATACTCCATATCCAATATCTTTGTGACTTCCACCATACATGTCTGGACGAGGAGAAATTAGCCCATATGTTGATGAAAAATTAATAATTCCTGATTTTTTATTGTTCTTTGCAAATTCTCTGCACACTGAAAACAAAGTTGTTACATTAGTTTTTAGATACTCACTAAATGTTTCTAAAGGGAAATTGAATAAATTATTATTCCTTTTATTTTTTGAGACATGATCATTTATTGCAAAACAGTTAATCAGATAATCTGAATGGTTTTCTTTAAACCATTTTTTTACAAATTTTTCATTATTAAGATCATGTCCTAATTGAAGATCAAGTTTATGGATCTTATTTTTCTTTTCAAGAAATTTAGAAATTTCTTTTCCTAACAACCCTTCTGAACCAGTTATTGTAATTTTTTTCATTTCATACCATTTAATCCATAATTTAACAAAAAATCTGCCTCAATTTCTTTTGGTTAGGAATCTCAGCTGACCAGATTTTCTTTTTTCCATCCCCTTGTATTTTATCCAGAACTCTTACATCTCGAATTAATCTTTGTAATCCTTGAGGTTCAAGTGAAGCTGCTTGATCATGACCATACCATGTTCTGTTTAAAGTAACATGTCGTTCAATTGAACTTGCACCCAACATAACCGCGGGAATTGAAACATTAGTTGCACCAATTTCATGGCCACTATAACCAACATTACATTTGAATTTCTTTTTTAATGCAGGAATCATGTTAAGATTTGCTTCTTCTGTTGGCATTGGATATGCACTATGACAATGCATTAACTCAAAAGGACATTTACTTTTTTTAAAAATTTTTACAGCATTTTCAATATTTTTCATTGTACTCATTCCAGTTGAAATAAAAGTATACTTTTTTTCTTTTGCAATCAATTCTAATAATTTTTTATGCGTAAGCATAGCTGAGGCTACTTTATTATATTTGGTTTTGAATTTTCTCATTGAAATTTGACTCTCTGTATCCCAACATGAAGCAAACCATTCTATCTTTTTCTTTTTACAATATTTGTTAATCTCTTCAAATTGTTTAAGTGAAAACTCCCTATGTAATCTCATCTGACGTTGAGTAGTTCCCCATGGACTATCTATTGGAGAGTCTAAAAAAATTTTTGTATAGATGTTTTCAACGTTCTTTTTTTGAAATTTTACTGCATCACATCCAGCATCTTTTGCAGCATCTATAATCTTTTTAGCAATTTTTAGGTCACCCAAATGATTTGTTCCAATTTCAGCTATAATGAAGACCATTATTGTATTAGGTTTTGAAAAAGTGTATAAATGATTTCCTTATAATTTATGAGGACAGAAATAAATTTTCAATTATGTTTTAATATGAAATCAGCAAATTCTCGAAATGCACCATATCCACCTTTAGTTTTACATATGTAATTACAAATTGATTTAATTTCTGGAATTGCATCGTTAGGTGCTGCAGATAAATTACTTAACTTCATAATTTTAAGATCATTTATGTCATCACCGATATAAGCAATATTTTCATATTTTATCTTAAACATTTTACAAATTTCATCTAATTTAGATTCCTTATGCTTTATGTTAAGAAAGCATTTATCAACACCAATTTTTTTGGCACGTTTTTTTGTAATTTTTGAGTTTTCTCCTGTTAAAAAAATGGTTTTAATTGAAGCATTATGTAGTAATTCAACGCCCATACCATCCCTAGTATTAAATTTTTTTAATAATTCACCATTTTCAGAATAGTACATACCGCCATCAGTTAAAACACCATCAACATCAGTTATTAGTAATTTTATTTTTTTACATTTTAAAAAGATTTCTTTATCATTCATTTCTCTAGTTTTATTATTTTTTTATTTTTTCCTGATTTTTTCATAGCTAATGCAATTTTTAATGTTTTTATTCCGTCATCAATGCTATTAGTAGTTTTTTTTCTAGTTTTAACACATTTTAAAAAATAATTTATTTCATCAATATACATTTGATTTCTTTCAAAATTTTTCAATTTTAAAATAATTTTCCATTTTTTTGTTCTATTATTATAAAGTTTAACTTCATTTTTTATTGAATTCCAATATATTGTACCAATAGTACCCTTAATTTTACACCGTCTATATTCAGGGCCTTGAAAAAAATCAAGATGAAGTTCAGCAATAATTCTGTGTTTGAATTGTATTATACTACTTGCATAATCTTCTGCAGAGATATCTAGATCACTAAATTTTCCATTCACAGAAAAAATTGATATTGGATTGCCAAAAATCCAGTATAAATAGTCAACATCATGTATTTGTGTAAGAATAATACCGCCACCTAATTTTTTTTTGCCTGCATAACCAGATCTATAATTTTCATAGGGATGCCAATCTGGCAGATATGATCCATTTTCAGCTTGAATTGAAATTATTTTACCAATTTTTTGTTCTTGAACCAATTTTTTAATTTTAATTATGCACTTATGAAATCTAAGATTAAATCCCATTTGGGTGATTATTTTTTTTTTGTTTACAATATTACGTAAAGTTTGTACACCATTCAATGAATTAGAAAGAGGTTTTTCTAAGAAGAGATCTATACCAGAATTTGCTAGACGTATAGCATATTTTATGTGAAGTGATGTTTCATTAGTAATAAAAGCAATTTGTGGTTTTTCAGATAAACAATTATCAAATGAATTATGCACTCTAACTCTCTTAGTCTTAAAATGAAGATCCGTTCTTTTTGTAAAAATAATTATTTCATGATTAGTATTTTTGAGAAGATTATTTGTATGTCTTTTACCAATTGAGCCATAACCAATAATGAGAATTTTTACCAATTAATCAAGACAATATTAAACAGTTAAAAATATTGTTAGAGATTTGATTTAACATTCAATTCATTCTAACATTTTATTAATATAGAAAAAAATGAAAATTATGAAAATACTTGTAACTGGAGGATTAGGATTCATAGGAAGTAATTTTATTTTAAGATTATTAGAGCGAGATGATATTGAGATTACTAATATTGATGCCGAATTATATGGTTCAAACCATAAAAATATTTCAAAAGCCAAAAATTCAGATAAATATAATTTTGTCAAAGGCAATATTTCGAATAAAAAATTAATGGAAGAAGAAATTGGAAAATGTGATGCAGTAGTTAACTTTGCTGCAGAATCACATGTAGATAGAAGTATAAATGACGCAAATCCTTTTTTGGTATCAAATATTCGCGGTGCATTTACTATTCTAGACATAATTACAAAACAAAAGAAGCGTATGATTCAGATATCAACAGATGAGGTTTTTGGAAGTTTAGAAACTGGTACTGCAGATGAACAATCAAAAATGAATCCATCTAGTCCATATGCAGCAACCAAAGCTGCAGCAGAACTTTTGATTAACTCGTATTCTAACACATTTGATTCAGATGTGATAATAACAAGATGTACAAATAATTTTGGTCCAAGACAATTTGTAGAAAAATTAATTCCAAAGACGATAATTTTAGCGAATAAAGAACTACAAATTCCAATTTATGGGGAAGGAAAAAATATTAGAGATTGGATTTTTGTTGATAATCATTGTGATGCAGTTGACAAAATACTTTTCAATGGAAAATCAGGAGAATCATACAATATTTCTGCCGATAATGAAATTAATAATTGTACAATAGTAAAAAAAATTCTTGATATTATGAATAAATCGGAAGACTTGATTAAGTTTGTTGAAGATAGACCTGGTCATGATTTTAGATACAGTATGACATCAAAAAAAATATCTGATGAATTAGGTTGGAGAGTAAAGACAAATTTTGACGAAGGTTTAGAAAAAACAGTTCAATGGTATTTAGATAATCCTGAAATTTTGAATGATATTTCACAAACAGTTTTAGACCCAACACCATGGAAAGATAATCAACGGTAAAATATCATGAAAGGAATAATTTTGCACGGTGGTCATGGAACTCGTTTAAGACCACTGACCCATACAGGTCCAAAACAACTTTTGCCAATTGCTAATAAGCCCATGTCACAATTTTGTTTAGAAGCAATTGCCGAAACAGGAATTACAGATATTGCAATAATTGTTGGAGGCATTGGTTCAAACAAAGTAAAAGAATATTATGATGATGGAACAAAATTTGGGGTAAATATCACATACATCGAACAAAATGAGCCTAGAGGAATTGCACATGCAATTAGATTATGTAAGGAATTCATAAATGATGAAAAATTTCTTGTTTTTCTCGGAGATAACATCATACAAAAATCTATCAAAGATTTTGTAGGAAATTTTCAAAACGCAGATTATGATGCCACAGTGTTGCTTTGTGAAGTCGATGAGCCTTCAAGATTTGGCATCGCAGATGTTGAAAATGCTAAGATTCTAAAAATTACAGAGAAGCCAAAAAACCCTACATCAAATCTAGCAGTAACAGGTATTTATTTACTGACCCCAAAAATTTTTGAAATCATAGATGATTTGAAACCATCATGGCGTGATGAATTAGAGATTACTGATGCACTAGATAACTTACTGAAACAAAATGACAACATTAGCTTTGAAATGATAACAGATTATTGGAAAGATACAGGTACGCCTGAAGATATTATCCATGCTAACGGTGAAATTATTAAAAATATTAGAGATTATTCCGATGGAGACATATCAGATGACGTGAAAATTTCTGGCAAAGTATTAACTGGAAAAAATTCCATCATAGAACAAAATGTAACAATTTCAGGCCCTGTAATAATTGGAGAAAATTGCAAGATTAATTCAGGAGTTATTATTGGGCCTAATACAAGTGTTGGAGATAACTCCATAATTAATCGAGGAAATATTGAAAATTCTATTATTATGAAAAACTGCGAAATAGACTCTACAGCAAATATTCGAAATAGTATAATTTCAAATAATTCAAAGATTATTCAATTGGATAAATCAACTGAAGAAAAGATTTTTTTACTTGGTGAAGGAACAAAAGTCTATCTCTGAATCTACTTTTTAATTATCATAGCCTGTGAACCAGTTAATTCGATTAGATGTATTTGATTTTCATTTTTAAATTCTTTAAAGGCTTTTTGAATACCATCTGAGTGATAATCATGTATTAAGATTATTCCTCCTTCAACCATCTTTGGAAAGAAAAATTTTAGTGAATCTATTGTACTTTTATACAAATCGACATCTAAATGAACAAAACAAAATTTTGTATCAATAATTTCTTTTCCTGATTCAGGAAATATTCCTTTAATGATATGTACATTATCGTATTTGTTTAACAGTTTTTTGATGGATTCTTCACTTGTGTTACTAAATTCATTATCATGCCAGTGTTTTTGACCAAAATGTGTATCATCTTCGGATACTTGTGGGAGACCAGTGAATGTATCAAAAAGATATAATTTTTTATCCTTTTTTACTTCACAAATAAGTTTGGCAGAACCACCTTGATAAACACCAACTTCTGCTAGATCACCTTGTAAAGCTGTTTGAGTTTTCACAATTGAATAAATCATAAAAGCTTCGTAAGGATAAAATGCAAAATCCACTTCGTTTTTAACTTCTTTGATTAGATCCACAATCTCTTTGTCTTTGTAAAACGATAGTAATTTGAATTGAAAACTAGTTGCAAATTTACTTAAAATACCACCTATACTTTTTGAATTATAAACAATCTTTCGTGTTTTATCTGCCATAGTATGAAGATGTTATAATGTAATTAATAATTTAACATTATTGCTAGTATGTTTTATGCGTCTTCAATATATTACACCTCACTAAGGATTTATCAAATTGGAATTAAATGACGAAAATCCTCTTGTCAGCATAATCATCCTTAATTATAATGCGGGGAAATTGCTTGAGGAATGTATAAATTCCATCTATCAGAGTAATTATGAAAATTTCGAAATTATTCTTGTTGACAATGATTCAAAAGATAACAGTCATGTAGAGTGTAAAGAGAAATTTCCATTAATCAATCTTATAGAAAATAAAAAAAATTTAGGTTATTGTGAAGGAAATAATGTTGGGATTAGAAATGGTAACGGTGAATTTGTGATTATACTTAATCCAGATACAATTGTAGATCCAAATTGGATAAATGAGTTACTTAATGGGTATCAGAAATTTGGTGATGGGATATATCAACCAAAATTTCTAACTATTGACAATAAATCAATTATACAAAGTACGGGTAACATGATTCAATTATTTGGTTTTGGATATTCAAGAAACAAAGGTGATAAAGATGAAAATCAATTTAACAGCATAGAAAGTATCAATTATGCATCTGGAACATGTTTGTTTACATCAAAACAAATATTCACAAAGTTAGATCTCTTTGATTCATTTCTATTTGCTTATCATGATGATCTGGATCTTTGTTGGAGAGCCAGTATGCAAGGAATTCAATCTTATTATGTTCCAACCTCAATTGTATTTCATCCTTCTGAAGGATTCAGTTTCAAGTGGAGTAATTTTAAATTTTTTCTTCTAGAAAGAAATAGATTATACTGTTTATTTACTCATTATTCACATAGCACTATCTTAAAATTTCTTCCTTCATTAATACTGGTAGATATTGCTGTTAGTTTTTTTTATTTAAAGAATGGATTATTTTCTGAAAAAATTAAAGCATCACTTAACATTTTAAAAAATTCAGGAACTATACAATCCAGATACAATGAGATTCAGAAAAAAAGAATAATCAATGATAAAGAAATAATTTCATATTTTAAGAATGAAGTAATTCTTCCTAAAGGAACTAACATCAAAAATAAAATTCCTTTTAATTCAGTACTAAGAGTTTTATCACAATTGTGTAGAAAAATAATCTAATTTTTCAATGCTATTGCAATTGCAATAGCATATTTTGTCTCATGAGAAATTGACGTAATAAACTCATATCTTTTCTCTTGATTCTCAATTTTTATTTTTGGTTTCGAATTAATGTGGAAAGTCTCAATATTTTTGAATACAACATTTTCTTGAATAGATTTCTTCACAGCTTCTTTTAAAGCAAATTTTCCTGCAAAATGTGGATATGGATCAGAAAATTTTCTGCAATATAATATTTCTAAATTAGTGAAAATTTTCTTGTAAAAACTCTCATTTTCTAAAAAATTCTTTTTACGAAATCTTTCTATATCTACAATATCTATTCCAATTTGTTTATCTTCAAACGTTTTTATCATTTTTTTTCTGCAAATTCTATTAGATTACAATTTGTATTTTTCATATTTAATAGAATAAATGCAATTAATCTATTCTCAAAACCTGTGGTTGGTTCAACAAGTACTCTCGCTCCTTTTTTCTTCATCTCTTCTACCGCTTCAAAAATATTATCAACCTCAAAACATAGATGATGAAATCCTCCTCCTAACTCTGAAAGTGATTTCACAGGCGAGTCATTCGCAATAGGTTCAATTAATTCAATGTATACATCAGATGTCATTAAAAAACAAACATTTACTTTTTGTGATTTAACTTCGATTGGTACTGAGGTTTCTTTAAAATCCAGAAATTTTGTTAATTCACCAAGAGATTCTTGAATATTATTGACAACAATTCCAATATGATGTAATTTCATTATTCAGCTTTAACTCCATGTTTTACAAATATTTTTTTTATATCTCCAATCTTTTTTATATCCAAAGTTTCGTCAAGATCAAATTTTATATCAAATTCAGTTTCTATTTCATCTAATAATACATAAAAATTAAAAGAATCCCATTCTTCTAAATTTTCAGAAGTGGTTTCATCGTTAATTTTACTGCTATCCACATTAAACACCTTGGATATTATTTGATACAATTTCTCACTCATTTTTTTCCACCTTGATATGTTCTGGTTTTTTCATTATATTATCTGTATTAAAGACCCAAAATTCATTTTCTTTCTTAAAACCTAAGTTCTCATAAAAATTTTCAGCCGGTTTGTTTTTTGCAGTTGGAATAAACTCTCCTTTTATTCTCTTTATTCCAGATAATTTTGCTTTTTCAACAATTTGATTCATCATTATTTCTTCTACTCCTCTACCCATTATTCTACAACTTAGAAGAAATGTATCTATAATCCACTCTTCTTCATTATTTTTTTCGACAATGTATGTTCCTGTTATACCATTATCTCCAAATTTGTCACTTACCTGAACACATTCAACAATTTTATTATCTAATGATGTAAATTTTCCAATTTCTTCTTCTTGATAGCGTTTGGTTGTTAGATTGAATTGATTTGTTTTTAATGTTAATTGAGAAATTCTCGGTATTGAAAAACTATTAGCTTTTTGTATACTAACTACAATATTCATTTGCTTAAGAAATTCATTAAAATTACCAACTTTACTTTCTAATTCTTTTCTTTTCTTTTGTCCTAGATACATAGCACCTCTTTTAGTATCCTCCTCAGTAATCTTCAAAATATCAAATTCTTTCATTTCTGTAATAATCTGAGCATATTGTGAGGAATCTTTTGGTAAATCTACAACCAAAACTCCTGGTAATGATTCTTTTACATATTCTTGATTAATTGGATCGTCATCAAAAAACACCATACTGTCTAATCCGATGTTTAATTCTTCAGCAATTTTCTGAAGATTTACAACTTTGTCATCCCAATTAATTTTTACACACGCAAAATTCTCTTCTCTCAAAATCATGTTTGGATGTTTTTGAATCACTTCTATAGCATCGTCAAAATTATTTTTGCTGTTTATTGCTAAAATTATTCCTCTTTTGTTTAGTGCAAGTAATCTTTTTTGAAATTCAACAAATGAACGACCTACCGGATTATCACCTAATTTGATATTATTAAATCCCTCTTCCCCAATTATACCTCCCCATAATGTATTGTCAAGATCTAGGACGATACATTTTTTTGTAATTCCTGAAATTGCATACACGTATCCCATTAGTTCATTAATAAATTTTGGTATATACTCTATTGAAATTTTAATATCACCTGAAAAAAATTGCTTATAATTGAAAATATTATTTTCACCAAATTTACTTACGAATTCATTAAAATCATAAATGAAAACTTTTGGTGATGCAGGTTGTTGAAATTCATTGAATAGTTCATAATTTATTTTGTAAATGATATCTTTAAGACCATAATCTTCTCCTTCAGAAATTCCATATGGTGAATAATTTGGAATTTGTAAACTCGTTACTACTAACTTTGAATCAAAATTATCTTGAAATGTTCTACAAATATTTTGAATTTCTTTATGTTTAGTATATACAATCTCTCTTCTATCATTATAGTCAATTGAATATGGTGAAAAAAAATGTTCTCCTAGAATATGTCGTGTATCTAAAATCAGAAATGTTATGTCAGGTTTAAACTGGAATAATCCAGAATCTTTATTTAAAATCTCTTGATTATATTGATTGTAATCTGCAACATATGTTATACAGTCAATTCCCTTCTGAAAACACTTTACACGCATTGTTTCTTCAAAACCATTAATCGTGGAACTAGCTAAAAATGCAATACGTATTTTCTTTCCTAATTCTCTAGGTTTGATAGTTTTTGCCTCATTCAAAAAATAGGCCAATTTCTCTTCATTTTTCATGCTAAATGAACAATAATCCTCTTGAATTTAGAATTTATCACACAAAGTTACTCATTCATTTTGTTAGAAATATTTAGATAGATTAAGAAATTCTCTCCCGTGTGAGTAATTTCGAAGAATTATCTAAAGACACCTTTAAGATTAATGAACAAGAATTGATGGAATATCATGGATATTCTGGTATAAGTGGAAGACTAAGACTGAGAATAAATTATCTAAGATCATGGTTACATCACAGTTTAGCATTTCATTCAACACATTCCGGATTTGCCATATACATGCAAAGACTAAGGGGTGTAAAAATTGGAGAGCATTGTCACATCAACCCTTATGCATTAATCGATTTGATGTATCCAGAATTAATTACTATTGGAGATAATGTGACTTTAGGTTCCTATTCCATGTTGTTTGCACACAATAATCCAACAGCAAATTTGTTTTTAAAACAAGGAGATTATCCAAGAAAAATAGGAGAGATTAATATCAAATCAGGCGCTGTAATCAATCCTGGCGCCATTATTACCTTAGGCGTCACTATTGGAGAAAATTCAATAATTTCTTCTGGAAGTGTTGTTACTCAAGATATTCCCGATTATTGCGTTGTTGTCGGCAATCCTGCAAGAATTGTAAAAAAAATAGATCACTAACATGAACAAAAATTTATTGGGAATTGATTTTGAAGATTGGTTTCATCCAGAATTAATAAAGAAATATCTTAAAGATGAAGAATTTGAACCAAAAGTAGTAAATGGGTTAGACAAGATTTTAGAACTTTTAAGAAAAAATGAAACAAATGCAACATTTTTCGTTGTTGGTGAGCTGTTAGAATTTGAACCAGAAATTTTAGATAAAATTTTAGAAAATGGTCATGAAGTTGGATTTCATACAATGCATCATACACGATTAAATGATTTTAATTCAAAGGAACAATTTTCAGATGAGTTAAAACAGTTTTCAAAATTAACAGGTAACAAGTCAAAAGGATTTAGAGCGCCAACTTTTTCACTGGATTCCTCAACATCCTGGGCAGTGGATTCTCTAGTTGAAAATAATTATACATATGATAGTAGTATAGTGCCCGCAAAAAGCTCAATGTATGGACATCCAAATGCACAAGAAAGCCCATATAGAATTTCTAGTGGATCCATTGAAAAATCAGATGAAAATGGGAGATTGATTGAATATCCTCTACTAGTGACAAGATTTCTAGGTAAAAAAATACCTGCTGGTGGAGGATTTTATTTAAGAACGCTACCACTGAAAATAATTAAAAATGCAATTAGAGATTATGAGAAAAAAGAAATTCCTGCAACATTTTATATTCATTCATGGGAATTGACTCCAGAATTTATGCCTAGAATAAAACTATCAAAGAAAGATAATTTCATCACTTACCACAATATAGAAAAAGCTTATGAGAAGATGAATGAATTGTTAAGAAAATTCGAATTTACATCTTTCTCGGATTATTTGTCAGAAAAAAAAGATTTTTCTATTGAGAGTTGAAATATTTTATTGTTTTTTTAACCCCAGAATTAATATCAACTTGAGGTTTCCAACCAAGTTTTTTTAATTTTGAATTATTTACTACAAAATTTCCAACATCAACTTTTTTTGTGTATTTTGGTGCTTCCATAAAATTTACTTTACATAGGGTTAATTTTTGTAAAATTTTTGCAAAGTCTTTAAACCAGAGTTTTTTGTTTGACGAGATCCAATACAGTTCACCAGATTTTCCTTTTTGTATTATTGTAATTATACCACGTATTACATCATCTATGTAAATTATATCCCTAAAAAATTCGCCTTTATAAAAAATAGATAATTCTTCCTTTTTGTATGCTTGATAAATTAGGAAATTAACTGCATTTTTGTTAGGAATAATTTGTTCACGAGGACCATATGAGTTTGTAATTCTAAATGTATTTGTTCTTAAACCGTAAACCTCATGATAAATTTTGCAAAGATGTTCGCTAGCTAATCTATTTGTTCCATATATTGTAGTGGGATTACAAGGTGTTTTTTCATTAACAGGGAGTTTATCTGGTCTTCCAGTTACAATAAATGTGCTACCAAGAATAAATTTACATGATGGATTTGATTGACGAATATTTTCTAGCATAAACAATGTAGTTTTTGTATTTGAATCAATATCAGATAGGGGATTTTCAAAAGATTTTGAGTGAGATGTATTACCAGCTAAATGTATGATGATATCTGGTTTAAATTCATCCATTATTTGACCTAGTTTTTTGAAACATGTAATATCTAATTTTTTAATTTGAATTTTTTTTGTAAAATTTTCTGTATTAGATTTTTTTGAAAATGTTTTTGTGAGGATCAATATTTTGTGATTAGTCTTTGATAAAGAATCAACCAGATGGCTTCCAACAAATCCAAATCCACCAGTAATTAAAAATTTCATTCATTTTATTGAAAATTTGGTAGCTTAAAAATTGATTCACAAATTTCTACGAAAACATATTTTTGGGAAAGTTTTGGTATAAGTATGGATAATAAATTTTCAAAATTTAGAATTTTTATGGATTCGAGAAAAATATTTTCAAATTGGCAGATATTGCCTAAAGTATACTATAAGACTACTGATGATGAGTTTGCTATTTTTAAAACTAAGAGTGGTTTACAAATAAAAATTCGCGTTAAATCTACCGATTTGATGGCACTTGTAAATGTCTGGATAAAAAATGAATATGAAATTGATAATTTTTCAATTAAAGACGATGATTCGATAATTGATATCGGTGGACATATTGGATTATTTTCATTATTAGTTTCACAGAAATCTAATGCGAATGTCTATAGTTTTGAACCAATAGAAGATAATTTTAATTTATTAAAGACAAATTTGGAAATAAATAATATAAAAAATGTTTTTCCATTTAATTTAGCGGTTACAAAAAATTTAGATGAAGTTAATCTATTTTTAAGTGATGATGAATCAGCTCATAGCATAATCTCAAAGGAATCAAAATCTATTATGGTTAAATCAATTTCATTACAAAAAATTTTTGATGAAAATAAAATTGATACATGTAAATTATTAAAACTAGATTGCGAAGGTGCGGAATATGAGATTATTAAATCTCTACCTTCAGAATATTTGGATAAAATTCAAAATATGGCAATTGAATATCATTTGGCAGATTCTAGACCGGATCTTGTGAATAATTTAATTGCAAAAATCAAACAATCAGGATTCAATATAAAAACTCGAGAACATTATAATGATATGGGATTTTTAATTGCAAAAAGATAGTATGTTGAAAAATAGATGAAATTGATGATAAATTAGTGAACAATAAATAATTAAGATAAAATTTAGAATTATGAATATTGGATTAGTATGTCCTGCATCGTTACCTGCTACTCAGTTTGGAGGAATTTTATTTTTGGCAGTAGATATAGCGAGAGAATCAACAAAGTTAGGAAATAATGCAGTAATTTACACAACTAATTTAGATTTTGCTAACAATGCAAATACATTCAATAAAGATTTACCAGATGTTGAAGAAATTGAGAAATTCACTGTAAAACGCTCAAATGTTTGGTTTAATTTTCATTTGTTTTTTGTCAACCCTGGAATGTATTTTCAATTAATGAGAGATTCGCCAGATGTAATTCATACAATTGGAATTAGAAGTTTTCAATCAATTATTGCTGCAATTGTCGCAAAAAAAAAAGGCATACCATTAATCATATCTGATCAAGGTGGATTAACAACACATCCGGATCTTAATCAAGGAAGTTTTTTAAAAAGAATATTTTATAAGATTCAAAAACCCATAATTCAATTTATTATCAATAATGCAACAAAAATTAGTGTTGCAAATGAATATGAAAAAGAGATTTTTAAAGAATTTACATATGAATCAAAAATTGAGATTGTTAGAAATGGGATTAATCAAGATTCAATGATCAGTAAAACTACGAATTTTAAAAGGAAATACAATATAGAATCGTCATATATTCTGTTTGTTGGGAGGTTTAGTAAAGTTAAGGGAATTGATATACTTCTAAAAGCAATTAGAAATCTAAAAAATCATGATGCAGTAAAAAATATGATTTTTGTAATAATGGGAGTTGATTTTGGTTTTCAGAAAGAAATGTTAAGAATTATAGACGAATATGGAATTAATGAAAGAGTTTTAGTTATAAAAAATCCTAGTAGAGATGATGTCATAGCTGCGTATAGAGAAAGTGAATTTTTAGTCTTACCTTCTAGATGGGAATTATCACCATTAACACCATTAGAAGGATTTTCATTTAAAAAACCAGTAATTAGTTCAGATGTGCATGGCATACCATACACATTAGAAAAAGATAGAAATTGTATTCTCATACAAGCTGAAGATTATAATGAATTAGCAGAGTCAATTATAGAATTAGTTATTGATGAAGAAAAAAGAATAAAATTAGGAGTTTCAGGATTTAATAGTGTTGATTCAGAGTTAAATTCTAAAATAATGGTGAAAAAAACATTAAAAATCTATGAAACAGTAATTCAGGATTATAACACTAGGAAAATAAAATGAAAAAAGACGCATTTGGGAATAAAAAAATTAACGTACCGTTTTTTGTGCCCGATATTTCAAAATCTGATAAATTGGCAGTTATGAATGCATTAAATTCCCCTATGCTAACTGATGGTCCACAATTAAGAAAATTTGAAAAGCAGTTTGCAAGATTCGTGGGTTCAAAATTTGCTGTAGGTGTTTCAAATGGAACTGCAGCGCTGCACCTAGCATTGAAGTCTTTAGGATTAAAAAAAGGTGATGAAGTGATTGTACCAGATATTACATTTGTTGCAACTGCAAATTCTGTATTACTGACAGGAGCAACTCCTGTTATTGCAGATGTAAGCAAAGATGATATGAATATTTCATTAGACTCGATTGAAAGAAGTATCACATCTAGAACTAAAGCAGTTTTACCAGTACATTTAGCAGGAAATATTTGTAAAATGCGAGAAATAAAAAAAATTGCTAAAGAAAATAATCTTTTTTTGATTGAAGATTGTGCTCATGCCATCGGTACAAAATTTAATAAAAAACATGCAGGAACATTTGGTAATGCTGGATGTTTTAGTTTCTATCCAACAAAGAATTTTACAACGATTGAAGGGGGTATGGTTGTAACAGATTCTAAAAAAATTGCAGAATATGTTAGATTAGCTAGATCGCATGGATTAACAAGGAGCTTAGCAGATAGATATTCCAAAGGGAAACCATGGGAATACGATATTATTAATCCAGGATATAATTATAGATTAGATGAAATAAGAGCATCACTTGGATTAAATCAGATTAAACGAATAAAATTTTTAAATTCAAATCGTCTAAATGCAGCCAAGTATTATAATCAAAAATTAAGTAAAATTCCAGGAATTATTACACCTAAAATTTTTAAAAATAATGAACATAATTACCATCTATATATTATTAGAATTACAGAGGAATTTGGAAAACATCGAGATCAAGTGTTTAAAGAATTTCAAAAGAGAGGAATTCAAGTATCATTACACTATAAACCACTACATGAATTTTCATCATATAAGAAAACAGCAAAAATATATGATAAATTAGATAATTCAAAAAACATCTATAACCAAAATTTATCCTTACCAATGTATCCAGGTATTACAAAAACACAAATTAATTATGTTGTAAAATTCCTAAAATATAACTAGATTTTTTTTTTCTTACACACTGCAATTAGAAATAAAGGGTTTTTTTCTTTTTGAAATCGAGTGATTTCATAATTATGAACAACATTTGTTGATTTTTGATTAATCGCCTTCAATGGTTGTACAAAATCAATGTAAAATTTTTGATTTTTATCAATTTTCAATATTATATTTTTTAATAATTTTTGCATTTTATATTTAAATTTTAAAAATTTGAAGACATTCTGTTGTGTGAATTCATTTTTATTTATTGATCTTTGACAAAGAACTTCAATATCTGAAAATCTACTTTTTAAAATACCAGTAAATTCTGTAGATGTAAATTCTGTTTGAGGATAATCATATAACGTTCGAAAATTAAGAAATGATGTAACGTCTTTATTGGTTGTAATAATTATTAAAATACCATCATCTTTTAACACCTTTAGAATATTGTCTATTTTATTAAAAATTCCATGTTCATATTGAATTGATTCGTTAGTGATTATACAATCAAAAAATTGCTCTTCAGGGATAAAATCATTTTTAAGATTAAATTCAATGTTGTTTACTTTATCTTTTTTCCTTATTTCAATACTTGATGGTTCAGAAATATCATGATGCCAAATCTCAGTTGCATCCCCATCAAGTAATATTTGAGATGCATGAAAGCATATAGATTTGTCAGAGGATATATCAAGAACCTTACCATAGGAGATTGATTTGAAAAACGTGTAACGTTTGATATTTTCTTGAAAATAATCATAGGTGGGCATTATTTTAATTTAATTTATCATAGTAATATATAATTGGAATCAAGGATTAGATTAAATTAATTGTTGAGTAAAAAAATTGGAATTGTTATGACAGGATTGGTTATGAATTCTACTAAATACATTATTCAAGAGTATAAAATTAAATTTCCATTCTCAAAAATATTATTTGTCACATGGACATCAGAAAATGTGGAAGAATTAGATTGTGAAGTATTACAAATAGAAAAACCATCATGGTTAAAACAATCTGAATCAAATAGTCCATATCAATTTCCACTAAATGTACAAATTTTGCAAGTAACTAATGGACTTGAACAGATTGATTGTGATATTGTAATGAGATGTCGTTCTGATCAATTTATTCATAATTCAGATATTTTTGATATTTATTTTGAGAAATGTGGAAAAGAAAAGATAATGATTCCAAGATTTCAATACAAAGAAGATGAATTTCAAATAGTCGATTACTGTATGATTGCTAGAAAAGAAATTATGAACAATTTTTGGAATAATCAGCCATTTTTTGATGGATCGTATTATACATCTGTTGAGGAATATATTGTTAAGAACTATATTCAAAAATTTAACAAAGACTTTAGACCATGGAGTGAAGTAAAAACAGAATATTTCTTCGAGCAAGATTATGATAAGATTTTTCAGATTGAATGGGAAAAATTAGTTATGTTAGATGAATATCAGAAGAAATTTCGAAATAAACTAATTAGAGAATCGTTTTATTGAGGTTTGTTTTTACTAAAATGATTTTTGAATGATTGAATTTCATCTGGATCACCAAGGGGCCACATTTTTCTTATGGGATATGTAATTACTTTTTTTCCATATTTTGCATACATGTTGTAGATTAATGATAAGTAAAACTCATTTTTTGCTGTAATGTTGTTACTAATTATTTCATTAGCAAATCGTACAAAATCACTACCTCGTTTAAAATAATGCAGTCCAACTAGTGCAGTACTGCTAATTCTTGATTTTTCGGCACTTCTTTTCACATATCCGTTTGAGTCCAATTCAATATAGCTTGATTTTTCTTCATATCGTGGTTCAGGAAAGATCATTGCACATGAATCAATATCCTGTGGAATAATATGATTTTGAAATAATTTGCTATCCCAATCTAAATAATGATCTGCATCAGAAATAAGAAGATCCTCATCATTATCAATAAGAGATTTAGCATGAAGAACAGTTTCTAATGCACCTCTAGTCTGGAAATCAATATTAATTATATGACAATTAGGTACGATTTCACGTAGTACTTCACTAATTTTGAATTTTTTATCATGTTCATCTTTTATACAAAAAATATAATTTCCATTCAAGCCTTTAGTTTCAATAGACCATTGAATAATTTTTTTACCTAAGACATTGACTAAAGGTTTTGGTTTATTTGAAAAAGATTCAAGTCGAGTTCCTTGACCACCGACTGGAAATAAAATGTTTATTTTGATATCATCCCCAAATAAGATTTACATTCTTTTGGAAAATTTGTACATATTGCATTGACATCAAGTTCAATTAGTCGACTCCATTCCTCTTTAATTTCACTCATATTACAATCTTGAATTAATTCTAACGAATGTGCAAAAATTAATTTACCACTGTTTTGTAGATCAGTAATAATTTTTTTACTAAACCACTTTTCAACAGTTTCATCACACCAAAGAATTTGTGAGTTTATTTTATTAGGTAATTTATTGATATAACTTGCAGCAGTAATTTCTGGAGGTATAATTAATTCTGTTTTTTCAGTGCTAAAAATAAAAAAATTTATGAGATTAAATTTTTTGAGAGTTTGGATTATGTCATTTAATGCATTATGTTCTTTAATATGAAATGCTTTTGTAATTGATGATTTTTTCAGAATTTCACAAACTTGATTAAATGAGGTTCCATCCTCAGAAAAGTTATGAGATACATATAAAAAATTATTATATGCTCTTAAATCTAGTTCAACACCAAATCCAGAATTTACACAATTCTGAATTCCTATTAAGCTTGATTCATTTGAATCACATATCCCTCTATGCGAGATTATTTCAATCATCTTTCAAGAATAATTTTATCATCAACTATTGATGGTGTTTTTGTTACTATTAGTTCAGTATTTTCTAAAAATAATGGATCCACAATCTCCTTAGGTTCAACAACGAAGATATCACCTTTTACAAAAATCTCATCATTAATCTTGACTTTACCATACAAAACAAAATTAATTTCAGTTAACAAATTATGATAATGTTTTACCCAGGTATCTCCTTTCTCGTGTTTTACATATGCAACCTCAAAATTTTTTGTTTTGAAGGCTGATGGTTCAAAATTACCAATATAATAACCATTTTTCATTTTTTCAAATCTAAATTTTCTCACAAAAAAATTAGATTATTAAAATATAAAATGTTATCTAACGATAGTTCATTTTTTTTTAGAGAATAAGATTTGTTTGAAATCAGAAGAGATTTCTTTGGATATAGTTCTAGCAATAATTTTTGATTGTAAAAGTTCATCATAATTAACATGTTTAATTCTCCATTGAATAAATAATCGAATTTTTGATTCTGTATCAGATGAACGAATCGTAAGATGATTATCAGGGGAATTAAAGAAAAATCGGATCCCTTCATATGGAAATATTTTACGAGAGTTGTTTGCTGAAGAATATTTTTTTACTCTTGAAATTGCATGCCTTCCAAGCTTTAGTGGTTTTTTTGATTTTGATCTTTGTTCAGTAATTTGGGCAAATTTTTCTACATTTCTTAAGATTGAATTTTTATGAAAATTTTCAAGGATATTATCAAATGAACCTTTTTCAGGAAATTGTTCTCTAAAATTATGAAAATAACCTATGTTATTTTTAGTATAAACTTGATCAAGGATTTCATAGAATGTTAAATTTTTTGATTTTGCATGAGCTAATAGTTCAAGAATTTTTACCATCCCTAAAAGACCATCTTTCTCAATTATGTGTGACCGTACATGCGATTTTTGATATGGATTCCCCGCAATTGTAAAACCATTACTTTCTTCAAATATACCAACATTTGTCATATCATTTTTCCACTTATTTTGTACAATATTGGTTAATTCAGAAAATCCAACATTCCCATCAAAACATTTTACGTTAAACTTTCTACAAATAGCCTTAATGGAGTCACTAGTTACAAAACTTTTTACAACAAATAGATTATTTTTTTCAGTACGTGTTAGATAATACTTTTTAGATAAATCATCTAAATATGACCATAAAAGAACGGCCCATAATTCATTACCCGTAACAAATCTATATTTTCCAAATATTTTTTGTTCATTTTTAGGAACATTACAGATAAGACCAATTCTATCTGAATCAGGATCTGTAAATAATAATGCATCAAGTTTTCCTAATTTTTTTGAATTATATTGTTTAATGAATTCTTCAATTATTTTTTCATATACTTTATTATGTGCAGGTTCTAAAATTTGATCAATATTAAATAAAGGGAATAATGAGTCAGGTTTAATCATTGAATTTATAAAAAATGGTTTTCTTACACCCAATTCTTTAAATAATTTCAAAGCTGGTTTATACCCAGTACCATGTATAGCTGAAAATCCAATTTTTAGATTTTTAATTTCCTTTATTGCAGATTTATTTGTGAAATATTTTAGTAGGTGTTTAACAAACTGATTCATAATAGTTTCATGTGATAGTAATGTCAGATTATTTTTTTCATGAGCGGAATAATCTTTTTTTAAGGAATTAGTAGTTATTTTATTAGATTTTAAGAATTCAGATGTCAAATGGAAATTTTTTTGTGATGAATAGATATTTTTCATAATTTTATTTTTTTCTGGTTTAGTAAATGGACCACCTAATCTATTAAATATTTTGAATCCATTGTAACGTTTATCGTTATGACTTGCTGTAATAATTATTCCTAGATCAGCATTAAGTTTTTTCACTGAAAATGCTAGTTCAGGTGTTGAACATATATCATCAAAGATATTAAGTTTAAAACCATATTTTAGAAAAATCTTAGAGATTAGTTTTGCAAAAAGTTTACTTTGTACTCTATTATCATAACCAATAATTATTTTCTTAAATCCATTTTTTATAGAATAGTTAGCAATTCCTATTGCAAAACTTACTAATGTAAATTGATTGAATGTATTTGTTCCTTGAAGGATTTTATTATGGAATCCAAGTTGAGAAAATTTTTTGAGATCATTTAATGCTTCATTTGGTTTTTGAGATGGAGTCATTTTTCCTCTTACCGAACTTGTTCCCCAAACTATTTCATCAGAAAAGACTTCGAGAATTTCAGACCATTTGTGAGTTCGAATTGCTTTGAGAACTATATCTTTTTCCTGATATGGTAAATCAAATGAGAACCATTTTTCTATATTTTCGACTGTTTGTCTTGTCAAAAAATTGATATAATTGTTTTTTTCATTTTTTGATTTATAATCGGTTTTAGGATATTTTTTTGAGAGGTAATTTATTAGATTTTTTCTAACAGATTTTGTATCAATGGATAATGCAAGTTTGGAAGATTTTGCCATAATTACATTGAACAAAAATAGCAACTATTTAATGTCGCGAATAATTATTTTGTGTTAATTTCATTTGTTGATTTATTGAAGAAAGATTATCATGTCAATGTATTTTATACGTAAGTATTATAATTCACTCTATTTTAGATTGAATGAAATTTGTTAATTATTGGAATTCCTGCATATAATGAAGAGAAGAATATAGCTTCAATACTTCTTAAACTAAAAAAAATTGCAGATAAAATTATTGTATGTAATGATGGTTCAAGTGACCTTACAGGAGAGATCTGTGAGAATCTTGATGTTATTACAGTGAATCATAATGAGAATCTAGGTTATGGTGCAGCAATTCGTAGTATATTTCTCAAGGCAAGAGAATTAGAAGGAGATGTTTTGGTCACATTTGATGCAGATGGTCAACATATGATTTCTGATATTAAAAAAGTGATACTGCCAATTGAAAACAAACAAAGCGATATTGTTATCGGATCTAGGTTTTTGACTGGATCAAATTCTGTACCACAGTATAGGAAACTTGGAATTAATATTATTACTAAAGTTACAAATTCATCTTTAAGTGAAAAACTAACCGATTCTCAAAGTGGATTTCGCGCATACAATAAACATGTTCTAAAAAAAATAATTCCCACAGATGCAGGAATGGGAGTCTCAACAGAAATTTTGATTAAGTCAAGTAATTTAGGATTTAAAATTTCAGAGGTACCAATTACTGTTTCTTATGAAGGCGATACTTCAACTCATAATCCAGTTTCACATGGTGCAGATGTATTACTTAGTACAATAAAATATACAGCATTAGAACGCCCGTTACGATTTTATGGTATACCCGCAATGATCTTTTTAATAATTGGATTAACGTTTACATTCTTATCATTTCAGTATTATGCGGAGTTTGGAAGATTAAGTACAAATCTTACATTAATCGCTGCAGGTACAATCTTAATTGGCGTAATTCTAACAGTTACTTCCGTGTTACTTTTTTCATTAACAAGTATTGTTAAAGAAAAAAGTAGATGAAAAAATTTTGAATCAAAATGGATTATTGGAAAACAGTTAGAAAACAAATTTTAGGACTAAAAGATTTAGCAACAATGAGTTTTGCAGAGCTAGGAGGTGCAGGAATTACCATGGTTTTTTGGTTTTATTTAGCATCAGTATCAAATCCTGAAGAGTTTGGTGAATTGCATTATTACATCGGAATAGCAGGAATTGGAGCATATCTAGGATTAATTGCTACTCAAAATACAGTTACAGTATATGTTGCTAAAGATATAAAATTAAAATCAACATTATTTTTTATTTCATTAATTGGTGGTGCAATTGCATCAATCATTACATTTCTATTATTTTATAGGTATGATATTTCATTTTTAGTCCTTGCATTAATGCTTAGTTATTTATCAATAGGTGATTTAGTTGGAAGAAAATTATTTAAAGAATATTCAAAATATATTATTCTTCAAAAAAGTTTACTTCTTATTCTAGGTTTTACATTTTACTATACTATAGGAATTCAGGGAGTTATTTTGGCAATTGCATTATCATATACTGTTTATATCAAGCTAACATTTCAAGGAGTGAAAGAGTCAAGTTTTAGCTTTCCATTATTAAAAACTAAATTAGGATTTATACTAAATAATTATGGTCTTAATATTGCTGCATCAGCAAATGGCCATATAGACAAATTAATTATTGGACCTCTCTTAGGATTCGCAATTTTAGGAAATTATAGTTTGGCCATACAATTCATCGGCGTCTTAACAATGTTCTCTCATACAGTTTTCAAATATTTGTTACCGCATGACTCAACTAATGTTTCTAAAAAAAATATTAAAAAAATAACAATTATTATTTCTGCTAGTATTTCGGTTATTGCAATAATTTTATCACCATTGTTAATCCCAGAATTTTTCCCAAAATACACTGATGCAATAACCGCAATTCAAGTAATTAGTTTAGGAATAATACCAGGAACATTTAGTCTATTTTATCAATCAAAATTTTTAGGTCTTGAAAAAAGTAGATTTCTAATAAAAGATGCAATTTTATTTGCTGCTAGTCTAATTGTAGGAATAATTGTTTTGGGTACATGGTATAATATTTTAGGAGTAGCAAGTGCACACGTCATTTCTCAAATGTTATCATTAGGATTTTTATATTATATGAACAGAAAAATGGAAAAAGAAAATGAATAAAAAAATTGATGGGTTACAGGATAAAAATGAAAAACTTAATGCCGGTACTCAGTTTTTTAAGAATTCATTTCTAATTCTATCAATTATAGCTATAATTGCTCTTGCCATGAGATTATATTATTTTCCTCATGACATACCGCTAGTACTAGACTCTTTGACATACTTTTGGTATTCAATTGACTTGAGTGTTACAGGTGATTTTCCAACTATATCAAAAGATATTCCAACTGGCGGAATTTATCGACTTCCAAATAATGGTTGGCCAGTTTTTCTATCATTTTTTGTGTCAATTTATGATTCAAATAATTATATGGATTATATGAATTTGCAAAGATTCGTAAGTATTTCAATATCAATTATAACAATAATTCCACTTTATTTTTTATGTAAAAGATTTTTCAGTAAATCACTAGCACTCTTAGGAACAACAATATTTGCATTTCATCCATTAATTATTGGGAATTCATTATTAGGAATTACAGAATCGTTATTCATTTTATTAGGAACAATTACAATATGGTTATTTTTATCAAAGGATTACAAGGTAATTATTATTTCTTTTATTGTCGCTGCATTATTTACTATAATTAGATATGAAGGTTTGATTATATTTTTTCCATTATCTGTAATGTTTGTTGTAAAATATAGAAATACAAAAAAGGTTTTTTTAAAATATTCTATTTTATGTCTTGTATTTATTTTGGTTCTATTACCAATGGCATATATCAGAACAGAAACAATTGGACATGACGGAATAATTAGTAACGTATTAGGTGCATCAAAGTATTATGTAACAACAGCAACAGTTTCAGACACATCAACTAGAGATGCATCAGGAGCAAATTTTATTGGTTCAGGATTATTTAATTTGGTAAAGTTTTCAGGTATTTTCTCACTTCCATATTTGATTTTTTTGATACCGTTTGGATTAATCAAAATTATCAAAGATAGAAATTTTGAAAATTATACACTTCTAACAGTTGGAATTACTATGTTACTTGTAGCATTATATGCATATTCTAGAGATATTCAGGATACACGTTATCTTCTTATTTTAACCCCTATTGTTTCAGTGATATCACTTTTTACAATAGAAAAAATTTTCTTAAGGATTAAAAAACAGAAAATAATACTAATTGTAATTTGTATAATTTTCATATCTTCATCTATGTGCTATCTAGAGATTACAAAGATCGATGATGATTATGAACGAGATGCATATGAATTTGCAAAAATTGTTTATGAAAAAACTGATATCATTAATGGATATTATCCTGAAGATAAGTATCTCAGACCAGTAATAGCTGAATTTTCAGATTCATTTCCCAAAGAAAAGAATCTATTACCAAAACCAATTAAATTAATTAATAACTCATTGGGACCAAATAATTTTTCTTCCATTAATGAATTAATTGAACAGAATAGAGATGAGGGTTTAGAATACATTGTTGCGGATGACCAAAAACAAAGACCACAGTTTATACATGATCTGTATTTTGAAGAAGAAAAGTTTTCTTACTTAAAGAAAGTATTTGATTCAAAGGAACTTGATTATCAGTATAATGTAAAATTATTCTTTATTGATTATGAAGAATATGATGAAAAATTTAGTCATCCATGAGAATGTGTTTAACATCATAACAATGAATAAACACGCTTAAAATGGATAATTTTCCGAAATATACATTGAATAAGAAAATTGCAAAAAAGATCATTTTGGATAATTTTTCTGCAACTAAAAAAAATTCTAATTCAAAGAAGATTTCGTTAGGTTATCCATCATATGGATGGGAAGAGGTGTATGAAGCATTAGAATCAATGCTAAAAATGAAAACAACGATGGGTGACAAGGTAAGAAGATTTGAAAAGCTATTTGCAAAATATGTAGGAGTAAAATATGCATTAATGGTTAACTCAGGTTCATCAGCAAATTTGTTAGCATTATCAATTTTATCAAATCCAACATTGAAAAACAAAAGAATTAAAGAAAATGATGAGATTATAACACCTGCAATAACTTGGTCCACTACTGTTTTTCCAATTATTAACATTAATGCAAAACCAGTATTTGTCGATGTTGATCCAACAACCTACAATATAGATACTAAAAAAATAGAAAAAGCAATAACTAGAAAGACTAAGGCTATTCTCCCTGTTCATTTACTAGGAAATCCTTGTAAAATGAATGAGATTAGAAAAATTGCAAAAAAATATGATTTGTATGTAATCGAGGATTGTTGTGAAGCTTTGGGTGCAAAAATAAAAAATAAACAAGTCGGTTCATTTGGAGAACTAAGTACATTCAGTTTTTTTATTTCACATCATATTACAACAATGGAAGGGGGCATGCTAGTAACAAATAATGAAAGCTTTTATGAATTAGGGAAATCACTTCGTGCACATGGATGGGCTAGAGAACTAAAAGATAGAAAACATATTGAAAAAAAATATCCAAATATTAATTCAGATTTTCTTTTTTCAAATTTAGGATACAACTTAAGACCAACTGAAATTCAAGGAGGTTTTGGGATACATCAGATCAAGAAATTAAATAAATTTTTGAATATACGAAGATCTAATGCTAATTTTTGGAGAAAAAATTTATCAAAATTTTCAGAATTGATTGAATTAACATCTACCGAACCAGATCATTTTCATGCAAATATGTTATTTGCAATTAAAGTAAAGAAAAATGATTATTTTACAAAAGATGAGTTAGTAAGATTTTTAGAAAAAAATGACATAGAAACCCGACCAGTTATGGCAGGTAATTTTGTGATGCAACCAGTTACAAAAATGATTAAATTCAAAAGTTCTGGAAAATTGAATAATTCAACAGATATTATGCGTAATTCATTTTTAATTGGAAATCATCAGGATATAGACTGTGACTCACGAAAATATGTTTTAGAGCAAATTACTAAATTTATTAAATCAAGAACCTCAAGGTAGATGAAATTGGGAATTTTAGAAGAAATAAAAGATAAACAGGTTTTGATAACTGGTGGATGTGGTTTCATAGGATCAGAGGTCACAAAACAGATTTCAGATTTAGGTGGCAAAGTAACTATAATAGATAATCTATCATCAGGAAAAGAAGAGTATATTAAAAAAATTCCAAATGTATCATTGATTAATGTAGAACTCAACGATAAAGAAAGAATTCAAGATCTAGTAAAAGAAAAAGATTATGTCATAA
>Ga0315318_10000140_pt1 | contig 28767 bp, 22 predicted proteins | sample M1200m3416metaG_FD_203703 | JGI IMG/M metagenome (GOLD analysis project Ga0315318, IMG submission 203703) | Ammonia-oxidizing marine archaeal communities from Monterey Bay, California, United States - M1 200m 3416 | ecosystem: Environmental > Aquatic > Marine > Coastal | place: USA: California... | reverse complement strand
TCGATACCGAGCCGTGCGCGACGCCGGAGGCCTTCGGACGGGTGCTTCGCCAGGCTGTCGAGGCGCGTGACCTGATCCCGCCGTTTGACAACTCAGCGATGGACGGCTACGCCGTGCGCGCCGCCGACCTCGTCGCGGCCTCAGGAGAAAACCCCGTCACCCTGCCGGTGGCCTTCCGGCTGCAGGCCGGCGACCCGGCGACCGAGCCTCTCGCCCCCGGCAGCGCCGCGCGCATCATGACCGGCGCGCCGCTGCCGCCGGGCGCCGAGGCTGTGGTGCCGCACGAGCTGACGGAATTCACCGACACCGAGGTCACCTTCAACGAGGCGATCGAGGCCGGGCGCAATGTTCGCTCCGCCGGCGGCGACATGCGGCCCGGCGATGTGCCGCTCGGTCCGGGCGCCGTCCTCGGCCCCTCGCAGCTCGGCATCGCCGCCACGCTCGGCTACGCCGAGCTCGATGTCAGCCGCCGCCCGCGGGTGGCGATCCTCTCTCCCGGCGATGAGCTGGTCGACATCGGCGAGCAGCCCGGCCCCGGGAAGATCCGCAACTCCAACGCCTGCTCGCTGCGAGCCGCGGTGATCGAGAGCGGCTGCGAGCCGATCGACCTGGGAATCATCCCCGACAACAAGCCGGCGATCAGCGCGGCCATCAGCGCGGCGATCGAGCGCGGCGCCGATGCCTTTGTTTCGACCGGGGGGGCGAGCGCCGGCGATTTTGATTTCATCAAGGATGTCATCAGCGAGGAGGCCGCCCCGGCGCACGTCTTCAAGGTCGCGATGAAGCCGGGCAAGCCGCAGGTCTTCGGGCTCTTTGGCGGCAGGCCCTTCTTCGGGCTGCCGGGCAACCCCGCCGCCGCGATCGTCTCCTTCGAGGTCTTCGTGCGGCCGGGACTGCGCAAATTGCAGGGCTGCTCCCGCATCCTGCCGGAGTTCTTCGAGGTTCGCTTTCCCTTCGAACAGCGTTACAAGCCCGGGCGGGTTTTCCTGCTCAGGACACGGGTTGAGCCCGCGGCCGATGGCGGCTACGAGGTGGTCCGTCCCGGCGAGCAGGACTCGAGCTTTCTCGCCTCGCTGGCGCGGGCCAACGCTATTGTCGTCCTGCCGCCGGAGGGCGGGCCCGTTCCCGAGGGCGCGACTCGCCCTGCCTTCTGGATGGGCGGAGCGGGACGATGAGCGACGCAGGCGGGCGCCGCGAGGCGGTCATCCTGGCCGGCGGCTGCAGTCGGCGCATGGGCAGGGAGAAGGCGCTGCTCCCACTCGGCGGCGGGACGGTCATCGAGCGCCTGGCGCTTCGCCTCGCCGGTTCTTTTGACCGGATCATCATCTCGACCGGCAGCGAGCCTCCCTCCGAGGGGCTTGCCGCCGCGCTTGCGCGGCTGGTCTCGGGAGGGGTCGATGCGGCGGCTGTTCGGGACCGGCGTCCCGGCAGCGCCGGTCCCCTCGCCGGGGTGGAGGCCGCGCTCGAGGCGGTCGAAGGGAGCCGGGCCTTCTTCGTCGCCGTCGATGTTGTCGACCCCGGCGATTCGCTGCCCGGGAGATTGGTGGAGGAGGCCTCGGCCGAGGGGTCACTGGGCGCGGTTCCCCGTTGCGGGGGACTGATCCAGGGGGCCTTCGCGGTCTACGCGCGCGCCCTGTTGCCCCGGGTCCGTTCGCTCCTCGACGAGGGAGAGGCTCGGCTGCAGGTTCTCGCAGGAATTGAGGGCGTCAGCGTTGTCGAGCTCGAGGCCGCCGCAGGAGGCGTCTTCACGGCCTTCAACACGCCCGCGGAGTTTGAGTCGGCGCGTCTCGCTATCGAAGGCGGCCCGGAGACAGAAATATGATGAGAAAAACAATTGGCTCTGTCATCCTCGGCTGAGGGCAGGACGCAATTCTTTCCGGAGATCGTGATGGCCGGCAATGAACAGAAAACCAGCGACGGACAGGACTCGCGGGATCTCTATGACGCGGTGCTCTCTTTTTGCGCTGGAGATCGAAAGAGCGTGGAGGTTCTAGCCCTCGAGCTCGCCCGCCGCGGCATCCGGCTCTATCGGGATGAGACCTCAGAGGCGCAGGCCTGGGGAGCCCGGCTGGGGGCGGCCATTCCGCCGACCACGGGCGTTCGCTCGCGCTACGTCATCATCTGCCTTCGGCGGGAGACGGCCCGCGGGATCTGGGAGGAGGCGGAAGAGACGGTGGAGGCGGGCGGAGTCTCCTCCGGGTCTGAGCCCAGCGCCTCGATCAGCTACCTGTGCTGCCCGCCGGAATCAGTGGTCAGCATAGCCGACCGGGTCTCCCAGGAGCTTCGCAAGGCGCCGGAGTCTGTTCCCAGGATCTGGAGGGTGCCTCTGGGCGTCGGAACGGTACCCGGCGCGGGGGTTCCCGTTTTCGAGGACAAGCCGCCGCAGGATTGAGTCACCGGAGCTTCCAGAGCCGCCGTCTTTTTCTAAAAGTCCTGGCTTCCAGAGCCGCCGTCTTTTTTTAAAGTCCTGGCTTCCAGAGCCGCCGCCTTTCTTTAAAGGCCTGGCTTCCAGAGATAGTACAGCCCTGCCGAGTTGTTAAACCCATCAAACCGCAGGGTGATGCTGTTCTCCCTCGCCGTCTTCGCTCTTCCCTGGGTGTAGATATTGGCTCCATTGCCCGCGCTCCTGGTATAGCGAATGAGCGCCGGCTTGCGCTGCGCGCCGTCGAGGCGGGAGGTGAGCTCGCTGACGGCGTCCTCGATGTAGCCCGTCCCGTCCACCAGGCCTGCCCTTGCGGCCTCGACGCCGGAGAAGACGCGGCCATCGGCAAGAGCCAGCACCTTTTCCCGGTCGAGTTTTTTACGACCGGAGTCGACGACATCGACAAAGCGCTGGAACATATCGTCGACCAGCTTCTGAAGCACCTGGCGCTCATCCTTCGTGATCGACCGCCAGGGGGAGTTGAGGTCCTTCATCTTGCCGGACTTGATCGGGTCCATCTCGACTCCGAAGGCCGCGATCGCCCGGCTCAGGTCCATGCTCTGCATGATGACCCCGATACTTCCCACGATGGCCGTCGGATGGCTCATGACAGCGTCAGCGCCCATCGCCGCGTAGAGGCCGCCCGAGGCGCCGATGTTCTCGATGTAGGCGACGATCGGCTTGCCGGTCTCAGCCCTGAACTTTTTTATCTCGTGGTAGAGGTTGTCGCAGGCGGTTACCTCGCCGCCCGGGCTCGAGATCTTGAGCAGGACTCCCAGCACGCCGCTGTCCTCCGCGGCCAGGTCAAGTTGGGCCTTGAGGCTCGAGACGCTGTTGTCGGTGCTGGTGAATAAGAAGCCCCCGGCCTCGGAGGAGAGCACGCCGCTGAGCTCGATGACGGCCAGCTTGCCTGCGAAGAGGCCATCGCCCTTTTCGATAACCTGCTCGCTGTAGTCCGTCTCACCTATCAGGCCGGCGAGCGGAATGACGAGGCAGCCGGAGCAAAGGAGGGGAAGGGCCGCGGCGAGGAGCAGGGTGAAGAGCGCTTTCGCGGTGGTTCTCTCCACCGGCAAGCTGCCTGGGCAGGTCGTATGGCGGGACTGAGAGGTTTTCATGCTGTATTTTCCTTTAAACGGTAAATGCTTAAATCCTGATTCTTTCTCCACCAAATCCGGACAGGTCGATATACTCTCAACCTCCGTTGGAAGACAAGGTCTTAATAGCCTATCAGCCAGTATGTCAGTCTTCAAAGCAGTACCCGAACGTTATGACTTTCCCGCCGAGGAGGGGACCATCGTCTCCTTCTGGAAAGAGCGGGAGATTTTCGCCAGGAGCCTCGAGCAGCGCGCCGGCTCGCCGACCTTCGTCTTTTACGAGGGGCCGCCGACAGCCAACGGCATGCCGCATAACGGCCATGTGCTGACAAGGGTCATCAAGGACGTCTTTCCGCGCTACAAGACCATGCGCGGCTTCCGGGTTCCGCGCAAGGCGGGCTGGGACACCCACGGGCTGCCGGTTGAGATCGAGGTCGAGAAGGCGCTCGAGATCTCAGGCAAGGAGGGCATCCTCGAGTACGGGGTTGAGAAGTTCATTCGCAAGTGCGTCGACTCGGTCTTCGTCTACACGAAGGAATGGGAAGAGCTGACCGAGCGCATCGGCTTCTGGGTCGATCTCTCCGAGGCCTACGTGACCTTCCACAAGAGCTACGTCGAGAGCGTCTGGTGGTCTCTCAAGGAGCTCTTCGATAAGGGGCTGCTCTACGAGGACCGCAAGGTCGTGTGGTGGTGGCCCCAGGGCGGAACCGCGCTGTCGGCCGCCGAGGTCGGTGAGGGCTATCGCGATGTGGAGGACCCGAGCGTCTACGTGCGTTTTCGCGACGCCGACGACCCGGACCTCAGCTACCTCGCCTGGACCACGACCCCCTGGACCCTGCCCTCGAACGTCGCTCTGGCGGTGGCCGAGGGAGGCCAGTACGTCGAGGTCACGACGGCGCGCGAGGATGGCTCGAGCGAGAGGCTGGTTGTCGCCGCTGAGCTCGCCGAAAAGCTCTTCGCCCCGCCTGCGAAGAAGAAGGGCGAGGAGGAGGAGGCCCCGGCTCCTGAACCGGTATTCTCTGAGCCCTTCCCCGGCTCGGAGCTTCTCGGGCGCCGCTACTGCCAGCTGTTTGATTTCAAGAAGCCGGAGGGCGGCAAGGCCTTCGAGATCATCGCGGGTGATTTCGTCGTGATCGACTCTTCCCAGGAACATGGCAGCGGCACCGGGATCGTTCATATCGCCCCGGCCTTCGGTGAGGATGACTACCGCATCGCGCGCGAGCAGGAGCTCGGCTACCTGCAGCTCGTAGATGAGCAGGGTCGCATGACACCTGAGACGGGGGAGCTCGCCGGTAAATTCTGCAAGGACGCCGACCGCGAGATCATCGCCCTCCTGAAGGAAAACGGCGCCCTCTTCCGCCGCGAGTCCTACCGCCACGAGTATCCCTACTGCCCCCGGGCTAAGGATGACCCGCTCATCCAGCTGGCCCGCCCGGCCTGGTTCATCGGCACGAGCCGGTTCAAGGACCAGCTGGTTCAGAACAACTCCGGGGTGAGCTGGTACCCGGAGCATATCCGTGACGGTCGCTTCGGGAAGTTCCTCGAGGGCAATGTCGACTGGGCGCTCTCGCGCGAGCGTTTCTGGGGAACGCCGCTGCCGGTCTGGCGCTGCGATAAGACGGGGCATACCGAGGCGATCGGCTCCTACGCCGAATTGCTCGAGAAGCCCGGGCTCGCGGGAACAGAGGCCTGGGAGAAGGCCATCGCGGAGGACCCCGGCATCTCCGAGCATCTGCAGGTTCACAAGCCGTATATCGATGAGATCACCTACGAATCGCCCGAGGATCCCGCCGGCCGTATGCGCCGGGTCATCGAGGTCATCGACTGCTGGTACGACTCGGGCGCCATGCCCTTCGCCCAATGGGGCTATCCACATGTTGAGGGCTCGGAGGAGAATTTCTCTGCCGCCTTCCCGGCTGATTTCATCTCCGAGGCGATCGACCAGACCCGGGGCTGGTTCTATTCGCTGCTGGCGGAGAGCACCATGCTCCACGGCGACCGGGAGGGCCCGCATCCTTACCGCAATTGCGTCGTCCTGGGTCACGTCTGCGATAAGGACGGGGTGAAGGAGTCCAAGCGCCTGGGGAACTACACCTCCCCGAACGAGGCCTTCGATACCCATGGCGCCGATGCGATCCGCTGGTACTTCCTGAGCCAGGGACACCCGTGGACGAACGCCCGCTACGGGCTCGACCGGGTGGCGGAGGCGAAGAAGGACTTCCTGATCCGCCTGCAGAACGTCTACAGCTTCTTTAACATCTACGCCAACATCGACGGCTTCGACCCGACCCGGGGCAACGGCGGGGCCAGGGATTCCGATGGCGCGACCCTCGCTGCCGGTGAGGGCTACACCGAGGTCAGCTCACGCAGCCTGATGGACCGCTGGATCCTGTCGGAATTGCAGCTCACCACCCGCCGCGTGACCGATGCCATGGACGGCTACGATCTCCTCAGCTCCAGCCGGGCGCTCTTCGCCTTTGTCGACAACCTGTCGAATTGGTACGTGCGCAGGAGCCGGGCGCGTTTCTGGGGCTCGGGAATGACGGACGACAAGCTCGACGCCTTCTGGACGCTGTACGAGTGCCTGGTGACGGTGTCGAGGCTGAACGCTCCCTTCACTCCCTTCTTCAGCGAGGTGCTCTACCAGAACCTGGTTGCAGCCCCCTTCGGGGATTCGCAGCCCGAGAGTGTTCACCTGACCGATTATCCGGGGGTGAACGAGGAGATCGTCGACGAGGAGCTGTCGAAGCAGATGTCCGTGGCCACCGAGCTGGTGGCGCTGGGGCGGGCCGCACGCGTCGAGGCGAAGCTCCGGGTGCGCCAGCCGCTGCGCGAGGCGGTGGTCGTCCTCGCTGACATGTCGCGCGCCGCGCCGCTGGCCGAGCTGCTGCCGCTGGTGGAGGAGGAGCTCAACGTCAAGGAGATCCGCTTCACCGAGGAGGCCGAGACCTATGTCGAGTATGTGCTCAAGCCCAACTTCAAGGTCATCGGGCCACGCATCGGCGCCCTGGTGCAGAAGCTGAAGGCGGCGCTGCTCGAGGCCGATGCCGCCGCCCTGCGCGCCTCGCTCGATGAGCGCGGCGTCTGCGAGCTGGAGGTCGATGGCGAGACTCTCGAGTTGAGCCCGGAGGAGATCGAGGTGGACCTCGCTCCGCGCGAGGGCTACGTGGCACGCTCGGGCGAGGGCATGGTGCTGGTGCTTGAGACCGCGGTCGACGAGGAGCTGGTGGGGGAGTGGTGGGCGCGCGAGGTCGTCGCCTGCGTCAACTCGCTGCGCGGTGAGCGCGGGCTCGCCTACGAGGCCCGCATCGAGCTCCAGGTTGCCTGCGGCGAAGAGCTGCGCGCCGCGCTCGAGGCCCGCGAGGACTACCTCAAGGGCGAGACCCTCTCCCTCTCGGTGACGTACCCCGGCGAGGGGAGCGCCCCCGAGGGCAAGGAGGGCAAGGCCGGAGAGCTGGCCTTCTCCATCGACTTCACTCTCTCTGGGTAGGCTTCCGAGAGTCCGGTCGGCCGCTGTTTTTTGTTTTGATGGCGGCCCCCGCTTGACTACCCTGAACGGCCTTTAATTTTTTTCACAACACGCGTTTACCCCTGCGGAGATGGTAAAGATATGAGGTCGATGAGACTTTTTTCATTCCTGGCGGTAGTTCTTGTTTCGCTGTTCTGTGTTTCGGCCCGGGCGGCCGAGGTCAGCCTCTTCGATGGGAAGACCCTCGACGGCTGGAAGGGCAAGGCCAACCTCTGGTCGGTGAAAGACGGCGCCATTGTCGGCTCGACCGGACCCAAGGGCATTCGCGGCAACACCTTCCTCGTGAGCGAGAAGTCCTACGCGAACTACATCCTGAAGCTGAAGTTCCGCTTCAACGGCAAGGGTAACAGCGGCATCCAGTTCCGCAGCAAGCAGGTCGACAAGCCCGAGGATTACGTCATCTCCGGCTACCAGGCCGACATCGGCAAGGGCTACCACGGCAGCCTCTACGATGAGAAGCGCCGCGGTATGCTGCACGCGGCGAAGAACGACTGGGCGAAGCTCTTCAAGCGCTTCCTGCACCTCGACGGCAAGCGCTGGAACGACTACGAGATCCGGGCGATCGGCAACGACATCACCCTGAGCCTCAACGGCCTCGTCACCACGCGCTATACCGAGAAGGACGCCAAGATCGACCGCTCCGGGCTGATCGCCCTGCAGCTTCACGGCGGCGGCGCCATGGAGATCTCCTTCAAGGACATTCGTATCGAGGAGATCCAGCCGAAGAAGATTCTCTTCGTCACTCACTCCGCCGGTTTTCGTCATGGTTCCATCCCCACCGCTCACAAGGTGCTGACCCAGGTCGGTCTCGACTCGGGCTACTTCGAGGTCACCGCCACCAATGACACCGACCAGATCAACCCCGAGGGGCTGAAGAAGTACGATGGCGTCGCCTTCTACACCACCGGCGACAAGAACCAGTTCCGCCTGAGCGAGGCCAACCGCGACTATTTCATCAACTGGGTCAAGGAAGGCCACGCCTTCGCCGGCTTCCACAGCGCCACCGACACCTACAAGGACTGGCAGCCGTATTGGGACATGATCGGCGGCAGCTTTGACGGCCATCCCTGGCACGAGGACGTCACCCTCGATGTCGAGGACCCGAGCCACCCCTCGGCGCTGCACCTCGACACCCAGTGGACGATCAAGGATGAGATCTACCAGATGAAGAACTACAACCGCGACCGCATCCACGTCATCCTGAGCATGAACCCGAAGTCCGTGAAGGGTAAGGGCAAGCGTAAGGATGGCGACTACGCCGTCGCCTGGTGCCGCGCCTTCGGCAAGGGCAAGGTCTTCTACACCTCGCTCGGCCACCGCGACGATGTCTGGACCAACCCGGTCTACCAGCAGCACATCGAGGGCGGCGTGCTCTACGCCCTGGGGATCCCCGGCTACGAGGCCGATGAGCGGCCCGGCCTGAAGAAGGGCCCGGTAGAGTTCACCTCGCTGCTCGATGGCAAGACCCTCAGCGGCTGGAAGGCCGTTCACGATGCCAATTGGGAGGTGAAGGACGGAGTTCTCACCGGCCGCGGCAAGCAGGGCCACCTCTTCAGCCCCAGGCGCTACAGGAACTTCCACTACAAGGCCGAAATCAAGGTGGGCACCAACTCCAACAGCGGCATGTATTTCCGCGCCCAGCTCGCCAAGGCCCCCAAGCGGCAGCCGCGCTGGCCTGATGGAATGGAGGCGCAGGTCAACAGTAACCACGGTGACCCGGTGCGAACCGGCAGCCTCTATATGTACAAGAAGGTCTTCGAGCAGCTGATTCCCACCGGCGAGTGGGGTACCCAGGAGGTTATCGCCGTCGACAATTTCATCGTGATCAAGGTCAACGGCCGGGTCACGGTGCGCGGCCGCTTCGGCTACGACAAGAAGCACTTCGAGGAGGGCCACTTCGCCTTCCAGCAGCATCATCCCGGCAGCGAGGTCGACATTCGCAACGTCTTCGTGCGCGAGCTGCCCTGAGGGCTCCGGTCGAGAATTTCAGCGGCGGTGGTTTCCAGCCAGGGAGCCGCCGCCGTTATTTTTTCTTCACCCGCAGATCCATGCAGATCAGCTTCTTCGTATCGCGCAGGTAGAGCAGTCCGCCGCTGAGGGTGGGGACGGTCCACGCGGGCGAGGAGAGGACTCTCGGTACGCGGAGGAGCTCCTTGTGTCCCGCCGGCGAGAGCTGCAGGAGCGCCAGGTCGCCGAACTCTCCCATGGCGATGAAGTGTCCATCGGAGTAGATCATCGAGCCGCGGTAGAAGTAGCTGCGCCACTCCCACTTGACCTTGCCGGTAGAGAGCTCGACGCACTTGAACATCGCATCGGGCGGGTTGCGGCCACCGAAGGCGTAGAGATGGCCGTCGAGGTGGTTCGGCGGCGTCCAGTGGATGTCGAGAATGCGTCCGCGCTTGGAGAGGTCATCCTTCCACAGGGTCTTGTAGGAGTCTTTCTTGACCTGCAGGCAGACGCTGCCGGTGCCGTAGGTCGCCGAGAAGAAGACCTTGTCGCCGACGACCAGCGGGGTGGCGCCGTTGACCGAGTCGCGGAAGCGGGCATGCCAGGGGAACTTCCAGCGCTCCTTGCCGGTGGCGGGGTCGTAGCAGGAGAGGCCGCCGCGGTGGAAGATGAACAGCTGGCGCGCTCCGTCGATCTCGGCGAGGCTGGGCGAGGCGTAGGATCCGCCATCGCTTACGGTCTTCCACAGCTCCTTGCCCGTCCTGGCGTCGAAGGCGAAGGCCATGCCGTCGCGCATGCGCAGGGGAATGAACTGGATGCCGCCGAGGTTGCAGAAGACCTTGCCGCCGGTGATCAGCGGTGTGGCGCCGGTGCCGAAGAAGTTGGGTGCGATTTTGTAGCGCGCGCGTATGTCGATGGACCATTTCTTCTTGCCGGTCTCGAGCGCGAGGCAGTGCAGGACGCCCTTTGGACCAAGCGTATACACCCCTCCATCGTAGACTGCGGGGGCGCAGCGCGGCCCCGCATCGTAGCCATAGAGATCCTCGTAGTCGGTGGGATAGCTGAAGCGCCACTGACGTTTTCCGGTGGCGGCATCGAGGGAGTCGATGTGGAGGGTGTCCTCGATCCGGTGAAAGAGGATCAGCCGCCCCCCGGAGATGATGATCGAGCTGTAGCCGCCGCCGATGTTCTGTTCCCAGAGCCGCGGCGGTCCGGCTGCCGGCCATTTTTTAAGCCAGCCCTTCTCCGCGGAGGCGCCGTCGCGCTTCGGTCCGAGCCAGTGGGGCCAGTCATCGGCCCTGGGCCCTGCGAGCGGAGCGAGGCAGGCAAGCAGAACCCCGAGGGAGAGGGCCGGGAGGAGGCCGGGCTTGCTGTTGAGGGATGTCACGATCTTTCTCTCTTCTCCTGCTCAGTCTTCGGTGTTGAGAACCCTGTAATCGCCTTTTCGAATGGTGAAGCCTTCACGGTCGAGCTGCTCGAGCAGGGGGATGCTGTATTTTCGCGTTGAGCCGATCAGGTCCTTCGCGCCCCCGGCGGTAATCTGCTCGTTTTCTTCGAGGTACTTTCTCATGACCCGTCGGATGTCTTCAATCGCATCACGATGAAAATAGATGCCGTCGGCAATCTTCTGCAGGACGCCTTCTTCATCCAGGAGATCGAAGAGATCGGTGGTCCTGGCGGGGTTCCAGCCGAGCTCGGAGGCCAGGGCGCCCGGCGAAGGCGGGGTCGGGCCGCCCTCGAGGCAGGCGGCGGTGATCTCCGCGAGGTCCTTCTCCTCCTCGGCGCTGAGGCTGGGGCCGAGGTCGCGCCACCTCAGGTGCCCGGTCTTCGCGTTTTCCACCTCTCCGGCGTCCTGCATCAGGGTGACCAGCTCCTGCAGGAAGACATCGCTGCAGCCGATCTTCTGGCGCAGGACGGCCTTCTCCATCAGGCGCCGGCGCGGGTTCTGCTCGAAATAGGCGGCGGCGGCCTTCGTCGCCGCCTCTCTGCCCGAGCTCAGCTGCGATCCGCTGATGAGCTGGCCGCCGCGGCTGGTCCTGCGGGCGAGGCCTTCCTCGATCAGCGACTCGATCAGCTCGCGGGCGTCTTCATTCTTCAGCCCCGCCTGGCGGGCGAGGTCCGCCTCGTTGACCGTGTTGAGGCCGGCCTTGTTGAGCTGGTGCAGGAGGAAGCCGCGTGAATCGGCGAGGGCATCGTTCTTGCTGCGCAGGGTATCGATGACAAAGTCCTTGCCGGTCTTCAGGCGGTACTTTGAGCTGTCGATGATCTCGCCGCCGCCGATCGTCTCCATGGGGGAGTGGAGGCGCAGCACGTAGCGGTCTCCCGGAGCGGCGACCACGGGTTCCTCGAAGCGGAACTGGACGTAGCTCTCCTGACCGGGGTCGAGCCTCTTGGAGTCGAGCAGGTAGATCTTGCCGATCTGCTCGGCTGTTCCCACGTGCAGGCGGATGGTGGTCTGGTGCTTGAGTATCCGGTGATTGTCGGGCAGGTAGTGGAAGCGCGCCTCGAACATGGTCGCGCCGGTGAAATAGCCGGGCTGGGTGAGGACCATGCCGCGGTGTACCTGGCGGTAATCGATGTCGGAGAGATTGATCGCAGCGGAATGCCCGGCGCGGGCCGTCTCGGCTTGCTCCTTGTAGGCCTGGATACCGCGCACCCGGCCCTTCTCGCCAAGCGGGACGATCTCGAGGGTGTCTCCAAGCTGGGTGGTTCCGCTCACCGGGATGCCCGTGACGACCGTGCCGAAGCCCTTGGGAGAGAAGACCCGCTGTACCGGCATGCGGAAGATCCCGCCAGCCTCCCTGGGGCGAACCTTTTCCACCAGGGTGTTCAGATGCTTCTCGAGATCTTCAAAACCTTCTCCCGTGATCGAGGAGACCTTGACCATCTCAGAGCTCTCAAGGAAGGTGCCCTCGAGGGTCTCTCGCACATCCTCCTCAACCAGCTCCAGGAACTCCTCCTCAACGGCATCGATCTTGGTGATGACGACCATGCCGTGGCTGAGCCCGAGGATCTGCATGATGGTCAGGTGCTCGCGAGTCTGCGGCATGACGCCATCGTCGGCGGCGATCACGAGAAGCACCAGGTCGATTCCCGTGGCACCGGCGACCATGTTCTTGATCAGCCGTTCGTGCCCGGGGACATCGACGATACCTACCCGCAGGCCGTTCTTCAGCGTCAGGGGCGCGAAACCCAGGTCAATCGTCAGGCCCCGGCTCTTTTCTTCGGGGAGCCGATCGGGATCGATGCCGGTCAGACGTTGGACCATGCTGCTTTTTCCATGGTCTATATGCCCGGCCGTACCGATGACGATGTTAAAGATCTTGTCGTCGTTCATAGTCATATAATGTTGAAGGCTATTATCTTAGCGTTTTTGCGGGGAGAGGTCATTAGGCTTGAGGGGGAGAGGTTAGGGTAAGGTTTCGATTCAGTGCTCGGGTTGACAGTTATTACCCTAAGCCCTATGATGGCATACTCTTCGGTGTTTTAATCTAACGAGTGAAACAGCCTGCAGCTTCCAGAGGGTTGCACAGCATACAAACAGGCTTCTTTCGGTCTGTTTTAAAGGACCGCCTTGAGCCGGCAGCGGTGCCGGATTTTCTCCTGCTGTTGAGTAGGCATGACTTTGCCGCGGATCTTGGAGGTTCGTAAGTTCCTTTTATCCGTGGCTGAATACAGGTAACGAAGCTATGAGTCAAAAACAGGATCTTCTCTTCTGCAAGATAGCCATCGCCAACGGCAGAGTTTCCGAAGATCAGGCCAAGAAGTGTCTTGCGATCGCCAATAAGCGAGAGCAGGAGACCGGGCGCCGACCCACGATCGGTTCGGTCTTTTCGAAGTACAACCTCATGGGTAAGCAGGAGGTCAAGTTCGTCTACGAGGCCGTCTACAAGAGAACCGGGATGCCGGCTCCGATGGCCGGAGCTCCCGCCGCCGGAGCTCCCGCCGCGGGAGGCGGCCGGGGTGGAAGACCTCGCAAGCCATCCTTTGCTGATGAGGCCCGTCAGCGCCGGGTTGATCCCAATGTTCTCTGGCTTGGCGTGGCCTTCGGGGTCATCTTCCTCGGAATCGTGGTCGCCCTGGTCGTCATGTTCGTTACTCACTCCGGTCCGGATAAACCAGGAGAAGGCGGAGCCCCCGCGATTGCGGCACCCGCGGGAGCCGCTGGCACGCCAGCCGGAACCGCCGCCGGGGGAGCCGGAGCGCCGGCCGGAACAGCGGCTGGTGGAGCGGCCGGAGCAGCGGCCGGTGGAGCTCCAGGGACCGCGCCCGCGGCGCCCGCGGGGATGAGCGAGGACCACCGGCGTCTCATTCGCCAGCGCCTGACCGATGCTCGACACGCGTCGCTAACCGATGCTGTGAAGGCCCTGGGAATGCTCAATACCCTCAAGAGCGCCATCGACGACAAGAAGATCGTTGTCGATCCCGGTCTCATGAACGAGCTCAACTCCGAGATCAAGCATCTGAAGGCCGGAGATTCCGGATCCGATGATGAGGGACCGGACGATGCCGGTCCCGATAGCGCCATCGATGATCTTTGATCAGTGAGGAATGCGCTTGCCGGCCCGGCATTCGCTCCCCGGGCTACTTGAAGGTCGAGTGCTGCTTGAGGATATCGTCGTAGTCGATTCCAAGGCCGCGCAGCTCCGCGAGACTGGCATCTCGTAAGCCGCAGGGCTCCAGGCCCTTGAGCTTGATATTGCCGACCCTGGTTCGTGCCAGCCTGAGGACCTTGTACCCGACAGCTTCGAACATCCGGCGGACCTGGCGCTTCTTGCCCTCGTGGATGACCAGGACGACCTGGGTGTTGTTTCCATCCGGGACGGTCTGGAGAACCTTTGCCGGCGCCGTCTTGTGATTTTCGATCTGTACCCCGGTGGCGAGCTTGTCGAGCGCGTTTTTTGCGGGCTTGCCGTTGACGAGGGCGACATACTCTTTCTCGATTTCGTAGCTGGGATGAGTGACTCGGTGGTTCAATTCACCGATGTTGGTCATCAGCAGGAGCCCCTCGGTCTCCCGGTCGAGGCGGCCGATCGGCAGGATCCCGAGCTTGAGCAGGGCGGGGGGCAGGTAGTCCATCACGGTGAGGCGTTCGTGAGTATCGTGGGTGCTGGTGATGATCCCGGGCGGCTTGTTGAAGAGAATGGTTTTCGGCTCGGGCATACTGAGCACCTCGTCGTTGACCGTGACCACATCGCCCTGTTTGACCGTGGTTCCGAGACTCATGAGGGACTTTCCGTTGACCAGTACCCTGCCAGCCTGGATAAGAAGCTCAGCCCTTCTCCGGGAAGTATAGCCGCAGGCCGCGATGTATTTATGGAGGCGCATGATGCTGGATTATATCGAATTATCCCGCTGTCTTCCCGACCGCTTTCATGGGAGGCGAAAAAGTACGATTCCGGGCGCTGTTGTCCGTATACGGACGCCCTGGGGCTTACGGCGCCCCAACGCCATCGTCTAAATCCGTTTGCCGGGCGCGAATAGGGGAAAAATACCGGCGAGGAGGGTTTTGGCCAGGGGATTGCATTTGAAACGGCATGGTCACGGGCTCTTTGCCCGGGACGTTATGCAACCTCCGGAGAGTCCCGCCTCACTTCATTCCAACACACAATCTTCGCGCAAGCCTGAACCGAACCCAACAGGCATGGTCCAACTGGTCCTGTCCACAACTGGTCCCACCTCTACCATCGTCCTACCCGCAGACGCTCTCCGGAGGAGCTTCAATACAAGCGGCGCAATCTCGAGGCCGGGATATCAGCCTGCTCACGGTACTTGGTGACCGTTCGGCGGGCGATCCTGAGCCCCTCCTCCTGGAGGAGCCGCGCGAGCGCGGTGTCGCTGTGGGGCTTCTTCTTGTTCTCTCCCTCGACCAGCTCGCCGATTCTACGGTAGACGTTGCGCCTCGATTCGATCTCGCCGTCGGCGTTATCGACGCCGCCGGTGAAGAAGTAGCGCAGCTCGTAGATCCCCGAGGGGGTCTCGATGTATTTGCCCTTGAGTGCGCGGCTGATGGTGGAGAGATGGACGCCCACGGTGTCAGCGATCGTCTGCATCTTCAGGGCCTTGAGGTTCTCGGGTCCCTTGAGCATGAAGTCCTGCTGGAACTCGACGATGGCAACGGCGATATCCTTGATGGTTCTCTGTCGCTGCTCGAGCGCCTGGATGAGCCACTTGGCCGACTCGATCTTCTTGCGCAGGAAGGAACTGGACTGCCTGTCGCCTTTGGCGTTTCTGAGCGCGGTGCGGCAGGAGCGGCTGATCTCGAGCTGGGGGAGAGAATAATCGAGCACGCTGATCTCCAGGTCGCCGTCGATCTCTTCCACCAGCACATCAGGCCGGATATACACGGTCTCTTCCGCCTGCATGCGCCGTCCCGGCATCGGATCGAGTGAGCTGATGATCTGGGCGGCCTCCTTGATGTCCTCCACCGGGCAGCCCAGCTTTCGCGCCAGCCGGGGCAGCTTATTCTGGCTGAGGTCCTGGAGATGGTTGCGGATGATCGCCTCTTCGATATGGTAGTCCTGTCCATCGCGGCCGAGCTGGAGCAGCAGGCAGTCCTGCAGGTCGGTGGCGGCGATGCCGGCGGGCTCGAGGCCGCGAACAGCCTCAAAGGCCTGCCGTATCTCTTCGGCGGCCGGCATCCCCTCGATCCAGTCACCAAGCTCGTCTGGTTCGCAGCCCAGGTAGCCCCGGCTATCGAGGCTGCTGATGATGTCTTCGCCGATCTCCCGGATGTGCGCGGGAATGTTCTTGAGGCGCAGTTGCTCGGTGAGCGACTCCTTCAGGCCGGCGGGCTTGTCTGGTGTGTTCTGCAGCGCGGCGTGCTTTGCATCGCTCGAAAAGCTGGAGGATTTGCGGGGCCGGCTATCGTCAATGGACCAGCTGCTCGACTCACGGAGCCTCTCGTGCAGAGGACGCTCCAGCCTGGTGTTCTCGCCATCGGCGCTGACGGCCGGCTGTTCAGGCGGCGTCTGCTCAACCAGCTCGAGGGCTGGGTTCTCGCTGAACTCCTTCTGGATTCGCTGCTCGAGGTCCAGCGTGGGCAGCAGCAGGATGTCCATCGAGAGGATCATCTGCGGCGCCAGCACCTGCTGTTGCTGAAGCTTCTGCGAAAATTCTAATCGCATGGTAATACTCGGCTTTCCCCCCGAACCCAGCTGCGTTCCCCAATTCTCAGTCTTCTATTTCAGCCCCGAAGGTCGTCCCAAACGACCCATCAAAGTTTAGGATGGAGGGAAGATACCGTCAAACAAGCCCCTGGGAGGCTTATCAGACCACTTACCGACCGGCGAAAAGCCTTCTATCAACAGGATTTCAGCACCAGCAGGGTGATATCGTCCGATTGCTCCGCGCTTTTCTGGTGAGCCTGGAGATCCTGCAGGATGGTGTTGAGGATTTCCTGGGCGCTGAGCTCCCTGGTCTCGGTAATAAGCTGGTGGAGACGGTCATCTCCGAAATCGTTACCGCTCGGGTCTTTTCCCTCGACGATTCCGTCGGTGTAGAGGACGAGGATGTCGCCGGGCTGGAGGGTGAATTTCTGGGTTTCCAACTGGGAGGAAAAGAGAGCCCCCTCGCGATCGAGGCCGATAGCGATGCCCTTGGGGTGGAGGTCGATCACCTGGCCGTGCCTGGCGCTGTAGAGCAGTGGGGCGTTGTGCCCGGCGCGAACCAGCCGAATTTCCCGGGTCCTGGTGTCGAGCACCAGGTAGGCCATGGTGACGAACATGCCCGGGTTCATATCGGGAGCGAGGCAGTTGTTGACCTCGATGATGGTTTGCTGCGGCGACTGGTTGTCCCTCGCGGCTATGTGGAGCATGCTGCGGGTCATGGTCATGACCAGCGAGCCGGGAACGCCCTTGCCCGAGACGTCAGCCACCACCATCCCGATCGTATGGTCGTCAACCTGGAGGAAGTCGTAGTAATCTCCTCCTACCTCCTTGGCCGAGAGATAGAAGGCGGCCAGGTCGAGCCCGGGGATCTTCGGCAGCTCGGAGGGGAGCAGGCCGCTCTGGATGTTGGTGGCGAGAGCGAGCTCGTGTTCGAGCGCCTTTTGTGAAAGCTTGGCGGCCTGGGCCGTGTGCAGGCTCCTTGTCATCTGGTTGAAGGCCCTGGCCAGGTTGCCGAGCTCATCGCCGGAGGTGACGCGGGACTGGTGCTGGAGGTCTCCGAGGCTTACCTGGCGCAGATCCCGCATGAGGGTCCGGATGGGCCTGGTGAGGAAGGTCGCCAGCAGGAAGGCGGCGAAGGCTCCGCCGATAGATGCGATGATCGTAACCTGCGTGAGCGATCGTGAGAGGTCGTCGCGCGAGCGCCGGATGGACTCGACGGAGACGAGGACCTCGACCCTGCCGGCATTGGGTATCCTGGTGGAGAAGCTGCGAACAGGCACTCCGTTAACCTCGAGCTCGCTGATCGTCACTCCGGCCTCGTCGGCCTTGGGGTAGACAACCTTCTTCTCCTCTACTGTTCGTCGCTCCTGGCCCATCACGTCGGCGATGAGCTGGTCCTGGGGGCCCATGATGGAGATGTCCAGGAGGTTAGAGTTCCGGCTGTAGGGTCTGACCAGGTCCTCGAGTTTTTTCCGTTTTTCGATGTTAACATCCTCAGGCGCGATGAGTCCGGCGACTGCACGGGCATGGGAGATGCCGTTATCGTTGATTTCCACTTCGAGGTGATCAACCCCCTTCTGGACGGCGATCTTCGCCTGCCAGGCCATTGCCGCTATGACCAGAATGGCAATCAGGGCGGTGAACTTCAGCGCGATGGGTATGCTGAAGCCAGCGCCTGTCCGGGGATGCCGTGCGCCGCCTGTGGAGCGGCCATGATCCTTTTCAGGGGACCGGGCTCCGCCTGGATGCACTCTTTTTCCTCTTGCTCCGGCTCGATGCGCCACGATTACTTTCCTGGCTCAGATGGGCGGGGTTGACTGGCTGACTCGCTCTTACAAGTATAGCCCCTGTGAGCGGACGAGATAGAAAAACCGTCTTTCTCACGGCGGCTTCAGCCGCGCAGGATCCGGGCAGCCTTGCGCAGGTAGACAACGCAGGAATAGAAGGTAGAGATTAATGTCGCGGCCAGCAGAGCGAAGGTCAGCCAATACAGCGGCTCTTGCAGCCAGGGCCAGAACGGGGTCTCGTTTAGCTGGTAGGCGCCGTTCTTGATGACGACGAAGTTCGCCTCGTAAAAAAGCAGCGCGGGGATGGTCAGTCCCTGGATCACCAGCTTGACCTTGCCGGCCCAGGCCGCTCCAAAGGCCACCCCGGCCGACTCGATGTAGCTGCGCAGGCCGGATACCAGGAATTCGCGAAAAACGATTACCAGCGGGTACCAGGGCTCGACGAAATCAGAGACCGTTGTCAGCAGGATGAAGCTGCCGCAGATAACGATCTTGTCGACAAAGGGGTCGGCGATGCGTCCGAAGGTCGATTCGATGTTCCACTTGCGGGCGAGGTAGCCGTCAAGGAAGTCCGTGAACATGGCCAGCATAAAGAGAGCCGTAGACCAGTTCAGGATGACCTGCCTGGTTTCGGCCGTTCCATGCCCGACAATCCCGAGAAGGATGAAAAAAACGAGGGAGAGCACCAGGCGGGCGACCGTGATCTGGTTCGGTAGATTGGCGAAGCTGGATTTACCCGCCGGCGTTTTTTCGTTCATGATCCCCGCTTCCAACTGTGGTTGCGATGAGATCGTATCCCCTGCTCCCAATGATTTCCACTGTCCTGCGTTCGCCGGCAAGGGGAGAGGCCGGTGTCGGAGCTTCGCAGGAGAGCTCGAGAACTCCCTCGGGCATTGCGGCCGGGGACTTCTCGTCACAGGGCTCGCCGCCGGGCGGTACGATGAAGACCACCGGGTCAATCTCGGGGCTCTCGCCGTAGCTGCGGGCGATGGCGGCCTTGAAGGGCGCGCCGCCGGAGGGGTCGTCGTGTTTTTCTTCGGGGGAATCGACAATCGCCTCGGTGAGCTCGCCGACTCTCTCCCGGTTGTGCCTGAAGGCGATCTCCTGCTGCAGGAGCATTAGCTCTTCGAGGCGCGCATCGATGACCTCCTGGGGAATCGCGCCTTCGAATTCGGCCGAGGGCGTGCCCTCCTCTTTTGAGTAGGGGAAGACGCCCATGCGCTCGAATTCGAAATCGCGTATGAAATCGCGCAGGATTCCGAATTCCCGGTCATCTTCGCCCGGGAAGCCTACGATGAAGGTGGTTCGCAGCATCAGGGCGGGGATCCGGTCGCGCATCCGGTCGAGGAGGTCGCGGGTCTTCGTTTCCATCATCCGCCGCCCCATGTGGCGCAGCATATTGTCGGAGATGTGCTGCAGTGGAATGTCGATGTAGTTGAGCACCTCGGGCAATTCGGCGATGGCCGCGATCATCTCGTCGGTCAGGTAGGCCGGGTAGGCGTAGAGCAGGCGGATCCACTCGACCCCGTCGACGGCGGCGAGCCTGCGGAGCAGTTCGGCAAGCTGGAAGCGGCCATCGATATCGACACCGTAGGAGGTCGTGTCCTGGGAGATCAGCACCAGCTCACTCGCGCCGCTCGCGACCAGCTCCCGGGCTTCGGCCTCGAGCATCTCGATGGACTTGGAGCGAAAGCGGCCCCGGATCGCGGGGATGGAGCAGAAGGTGCAGGGATTGTCGCAGCCCTCGGAGATGCGCAGGTAGCCGTAGTGAGCCGGGGTCAGGCGGAAGCGTCCGACCTCGGCGTTGCAGGCCTTGTCGGGATCACTGACCTGGAGGTGGAGCTCTCCATCGGTTTTTCCGAAGAGCCCCTTCAGCGCGGTGCCGAGGCTGTCGTACTCGCCGAGTCCGACGATGGCATCGAGCTCGGGGATCTCGACGCTCAGCTCTTTGCCGTAGCGTTGTCCCAGGCAGCCTGTGACGACGACCTTTTTCTCGGTCTCGGATTCCTGCTTGAGCTCGCAGGCCTCGAGGATCGTATTGACGGATTCTTCCTTGGCCGATTCGACGAAGCCGCAGGTGTTGACGACGATGACATCGGCCTCAACCGCGTCGGGGGTGAGGACGAAGCCCTCCTGGCCGAGCTTGCCGAGGATCATCTCGGAGTCGACGAGGTTTTTCGGGCAGCCGAGGCTGACCAGGTTGACCCGGATCTCGTTTTCGAGGTCGCCGGTTTTTTCGCCAGCGCTGAGGGCGGGCTCGGTGGGTTTACTGATCGTCATCCAGCTCTGTGGTTTCGTCGGAGGCTTCCTGGTCCGGTTCGTCTTCCTCGAAGTCATCGGAGTCTTCGAGGGACGGTTCATTGTCCGATATTTCCTCCGGAGACTCTAAGGGAATGTCGCTCTCTTCAGGCTCTTCTTCCGTCTCCTGGGCGTCTCCAAGCGCCTTCTCTTTCCCGGTCTGGTATTCTTCCCAGGTGTAGTAGACCTCGCGGGCCTTGGAGCCGACGTGCGGACCAACCAGTCCCTGTACCTCCATCGCCTCGACCAGTCTCGAGGCTCGGCTATAGCCGATCGAGAAGGATCTCTGCAGCAGGGTGGTGGACCCGCGCTGTTTCTCGAGCACCACCTTCACCGCCTCCTCGTAGAGCTCATCGGTGCTGTCTTCCTCGGAGAGGCCGTCGATGCTGCACTTGGTGAGGCTCTCGTCGAAGTCCTGCTCGCCCTGTCCGACAACATGGTCGATCACCCGGTTGATCTCCTTGTCGGTAAGGTAGGAGCCCTGTGTACGAAGCAGCGCCTCGGAGTTCGCATCCTTGTAGAGCATGTCTCCGTTGCCGATCAGCTTGTCGGCGCCCTTGTCGTCGAGGATCGTCCGCGAGTCGATTCTCTGGGTGACCTTGAAGGAGATCCGGGTAGGCATGTTGCTCTTGATCAGGCCGGTGATGACGTTGACCGAGGGGCGCTGGGTCGCCACGATCAGGTGGATGCCGACGGCTCGCGACAGCTGGGTCAGGCGGGTGATGTGACCTTCGACATCCTTGCCCGCGGCCATCATGAGATCTGCGAGCTCGTCGATGACCAGGACGATGTAGGGCAGCTTTTCCTTCTCAGCCTCAGCCTCTTCGTTGCTGCGCTTCGCTTCCTTCAGGCGCTCGAAGATCTTTTTCTTGCCGAGCTTGTTGTACTCGACGATGTTCTTGACCCTGACGTCTCCGAGCAGGGTGTAGCGTGATTTCATCTCTCCGACCAGCCAGGAAAGCACCGGGGGCGCCTTCTTTGCCGAGGTAATGATCGGGCAGTACAGATGGGGGATATTTTCAAAGGGCTTCAGCTCGACGACCTTGGGATCGATCATGATCATCTTGAGCTCATCGGGAGTCTTGGTCAGCAGGAGGTTGACCAGCAGCGAGTTGATGAAGACCGATTTTCCAGAGCCGGTGGCGCCGGCGATCAGGGCGTGCGGCATCTCAGATATGTCGCTGATGATCACCTGGGCCGCGGTGTCCTTGCCGATGCAGACGGGGATGATCTTCTCTCCGGCCTCTTCCATGGCGTCTTCGAGGATCTCGCGCAGGCCGATGATGGGCCGCTCTCTATTGGGCACCTCGATGCCGACGGTGTCCTTGCCCGGGATCGGGGCGATAATACGGATGCTGGTGGCTGACAGCTGAAGCTGGAGATCTTTATCCAGGTTGTCAATCTGGTTGACCTTGGTGCCCGCCGCAAGGGTCAGCTCGAAGAGGGTGACGGTTGGTCCGGGCCGTACCTTGACGACCTTGGCGCCGTTGATGCCGTAGCTCTCGAGCGCCTGCTCGATCTTTTCAGCCTTCTTCTTGAGAATGTCGCTGTCGGTATGGGCTGTGTTCTCCGGGCGTTCATCCAGGAGCTCAATCGAGGGCAGCTCGTAAGAGCCGGTGTTTTTCTTCGCCTTGTTCTTGCGCTTCTTCGCCGGCTTCTTCTGCTCGGGGACGTTGATGATCAGCGGCGGACGTTCGGGCTCCTCTTCCGTTTCGGGCAGCTCCGCGGCCTCAGGCTCCTGCTCCCTGGGTGGCTTCTTGTCATTTTTTTTCTTGTCGGGCTTGAAGGTCTTCTGCCGCGGCTTCTTCTCTGGCAGGACGATCTCAGGTCCGGATCCGGGTTCCGGCTTGAAGCGGGAGGCGATCTTGAACAGCGACAGCGCTCCGCTCTGCAGGGTCCCCACGACTCGACCGCCCGTTTCACCGACAGCGTCGCGCCACCGTTTCGAGCCGTTGGCGAGCCTGTAGGCGTAGGCGAAGGCCGGGTAGAGCTCCGCGTCGGTGCTCACCGCGAAGGCGACGACGGTGATCAGGGCGAGGAGGAGATAGGTGCCGACGATATGGAGATTCGCGAAGAGGAACTCGAAGATGGTATAGCCGAAGTAGCCGCCGGCAAGGAAGTCCGGGCTGCCGGCGTTCCTGTGGATGGCGACCTCGAAGGTGGCGAGGCTGAGGATGAGACAGAGGCTTCCGAAGATCTTCCAGCCGGGCTGCCGGACCTCGAGGCGGAAGAACATACAGATACCCGTGAGGGCGAGAATGATGGTCAACACGTAGCTGCCGATCCGGCCGATCCAGCTCATGAACCATTCGCTGAGCATGGCGCCGACAGGACCGCAGATGTTCGCGGTGGCTTCATTTCCAGGTCCAAGGTCGCCGGGGTTCCAGGTGTACAGACAGACCGCGAGAAACGCGGTAAGGCCCAGCAGCAGGAACGCCAGGACCTCGTTGGACGACTCTTTGCGCATCGATTTATGTATCCACTACCGTCATCAACAGGGGTTTCACCAGGGCGCGGAAAATCCGCGGAATCGCGTCATCTTGGAGACAAACGCGCCTGTCATTTTATCGGCAGTTTTACGCCGTTTCTTTAGGGGTGCGTTATAGAGGCGCCAGGCTCCGATTCAGGAGCAGGCGTCCGGGGCCTCGATGCGGTCAAGGAGTTCTGAGGCGAGCTCGCGTTTGCTCAGGCGGCCGAGGGGGTGTTCGGAACCATCGGCGCCGAGAATGTGGTAATCGCCGCTCTCACGGCCGATCGCCGCGGCGTCGTTGACGACGATCCAGTCGAGGTTCTTGGCCTCGAGCTTGCCTCGAGCATTGGCAAGATGGTCTTCGGTTTCGAGGGCGAAGCCGGCATGGACGCGCGAGTTCTTCTCGCGGCCGAGCAGGGCAAGGATGTCCTCGGTGGCCTCGAGCCTGAGGTCGAGGTCGTCACCGCCGCTCTTGCGCTTGGAGGAGTGGGGGGTCTCGGGCCTGAAATCACTGACCGCCGCGGCGCCGATGAGAACGGCGCAGCTCGGATGGAGCTCTCGCGCGGCCGCGAGCATCTCGGCGGCGCTCACCACGTTGATCACCGTGGCGCCGGCGGGCGGGTCGTATTCGGCCGGCCCCAGGATCAGCTCGACCCCGTAACCGCGGCCGAGCGCCTCCTCGGCGAGAGCCATCCCCTGCAGCCCGCTCGATGCGTTGGAGATGTAGCGGACCGGGTCGATATATTCCCTTGTCGGTCCCGCGAGGATGAGACAGCGCGAGTCCGCGCTCATTCGCTTCCGGGCTCCAGCTGGAGCGCCTCGTCGATGCGGGAGATGAGCTCCGGAACCTCGGCCAGCCTTCCCGGGCCGACCGAGCCGCAGGCAAGGTGTCCTTCGCCGGGGTCGATGAGCTTGTAGCCGAGCACATCCTGGAGGCGGGAGATGTTTTCCTGTACGACCGGGTTCATCCACATGCGGTCGTTCATCGCGGGGGCGAAGAGCACCGGCTTGTCAAAGGCCAGGGCGGTCACAGTCAGCAGGTCGCCGCCGAGTCCGCCGGCGAGCTTTCCGATGAGGTCCGCGGTGGCGGGGGCGATGAGCAGCAGGTCAGCCCATTCCGACAGCGAGATGTGCTCTCCCTTGTAGGCCGGATCGTCCTCGAAGATGTCGGTGAAGACCTCCTGGCGTGTGACCGCGCGGAAGGTGAGAGGGGTGATGAACTTCTGCGCGCTCGGGGTCAGGATCGTCCTGACCGAGTCACCCCGCTGGGTTAGCTTCGATGCAAGGTCGGCACTCTTGTAGGCCGCTATTCCGGCGGACACTCCCAGCAAGATATTCGACATGATTGCACGCCAGGGGCCGCGGTCTCCTCTGAGGAGACGCCGTCCCTGCTCCTGCTCGACCCTGGGGGATCTCCCCGGGGCTCTATTTCTTCTGGTTCAGCAGCGCGGCCAATTCCTTGATCCGCTGCTCCTTGATCTTCTTGATATCGGAGCCGTAGACCTCGGTTCCTTCGCCTTCCTCGTCGCCTTCCCCTTCGGAGCCTTCGCCATCCTTGGGCTTGTCGGCGATCACGGCCTCCTGCAGAGCCTGGTCGAGCTCTTCGCGTTTGGCCAACTCGATCTTACCCTCGAGGATCTCTTTGATGACGATCTGCTTCAGGGTGGGTTCATCGTTGTCCTCGAACTCCACCAGCGGCGGCGCGCCCCTGTTCAGCTCGACGATTCTTTTTTGTATAAGCGAGGTCAGCTTGAACTTGCCGCCGACCATCTGGACCAGTTCTTCTTCCGTGTTGATATCAAGCATCCGAGTTCTCCATTTACTCTTGGTTACAGTTTGTTTTCAGTTTGATTCTACTGGTCTCTCGACAATTGTCGCGAGCTCAAGTGCCGCCTCGTCGAAGTTGCCGTTGACGACGACATGATCGTAGGAGGATTTTTCCTCCCTTTCAGCCCTGGCGACTTCCAGGCGCCGGCTGATTACTTCATCTGAATCGGAGGCCCTGCTGACGAGCCTCCTCTCGAGTTCCTCCCCGCTGGGAGCATCAATAAAGATTGTCATTAATTCCGGGATTCCCGAATCCCGGATCTGGCGGGCGCCCTGCACATCAATATTGAGCAGCAGCTCGTGCCCGTTTTCTATCCCCTCCTCGACCTGGTCTCTCGGAGTCCCGTAGAGGTTTCCGTAGACCTCAGCGTGCTCGAGGAAGCGACCGGCCCGGAGGCCTTCTTCAAAACTGTTCCTGTCGAAAAAAAAATAATCCTGTCCGTCCTGTTCTCCTTCGCGCGGAGGTCTCGTGGTGCAGGTGACGACCCTTCGGCAGCTCGAGCTCTTGAGCAGCGCCTCGCAGAGGCTGGTTTTTCCGACCCCGGAGGGTCCCGATATGACGATTAAACGTCCTCTCTTACTCAACGTTGAGAACCTGTTCCTTGAGGCGATCAACCTCGGCCTTGATCTCAACTACGAATCTCCCTACCTCGTTCCCGGGCGCCTTGGAGCCCATGGTGTTGGATTCTCTGAACATCTCCTGGCAGATGAACTCGAGTTTTCTTCCAACAGGTTCCGAGCTTGCGAGCTGTCCAACGAATTGTTCGAGGTGGCTGTCCATGCGGGCAATCTCCTCGCTGATGTCTGAGCGCTCGGCCAGGAGCGCGGCCTCCTTCAGGATATCATTCTCATCCATCCCGGCCTTCTGCTCTCCAAGCAGCGCCTCGATTCGTTCTTCCAACTTTCGGAAATGTTCTTCAAGCGCCTTCGGAGCGGCCTCTTTGACCTTTCCCATCAGCTGCTCGAGGTTTTCGCACCTGGACTGGAGCTCCACGTGAAGGTTCCGCCCTTCACGCTCACGCATCTCTACCATGCTCGCCACCGCCTTCTCCATTGTCTCCAGGGCGATTGGCAGCACCTTCGCTCGTCCGGGAACGATGTTGTCATCCACCTTGATCGCTCCAGGCAACGCGAGGATGTCCTGCAGCCTGATGTCTTCAGCGGAGCCCAGCTCCTTACCAAGTCTCTTTATGGTTTCCACGTATTTCTTTACTACATCCTCGTTGACCTGGTAAAGGTCGGAGCACCTGTTGGGCTGAAAACGAATGGTGAAGAAGATCGAGCCTCTCGCCAGGCGCTTCCGCACCACATCCTCCAGCTCAATCTGGAGGAAGTTGACCTCGTCACTGATCTTCGAGTTGATCTTGAGAAAGCGGTTGTTGACGGCCTTTACGTCGATACTCAGAGCGAAATCTGGTGTTTCGGAAACAGCGTCACCATAGCCGGTCATGCTGCGCATGTTTCGATACTCCCGATCCCGCCCGTGCGGGATTCAAAAACGCGGCTCACTTGTCGCCGCCGTCAGAAGACCCGCCGGCTCCGCCAGCGCCGCCCGGTGCGGGCAGCAACGATCCGCCGCCTGGCGACAGGCCCGGCACAAGGCCGGCTCCGGTGGCGGGGGGGGCCGGATTGAGAATCTCATCTTCATTGCGAAGCTCCTCTGGGTTGGCAGGCTCTCCGATTCCCGTGCCTGACATATCTATCATTCCCCACCCGATAACCAGGGCGGTGAAGATCAAGCTGATGAGCGCGGTAATCTTGACGATGCCTTTCTGCCCACCTGCTCCCAGCAGGGCATCTCCGCCGCCGGCAGAACCAAAGGCTCCTCCGAGCCCTCCATCCTTGGAGTCCTGGAGAAAGACGATCGAGATAATCATCAGCAGCGCCAGGAAGGCTATAAGGCACCCGCCGAGAGTCCAGAAGATGCCGCTCCAGAGACCGGCCGCCAGCGCGGGGTAGAAATTCAAAATCATTTTGCCTCCGAGGTCTTTAATGGCTGGAGCCGCTTTTTGCAGCCCCTGTGTTTTTCTTTCGGACCTGGGGTCCGGGGATCAGTCTAAACGTTTGTCTTTAGTTTCAAGCAGAGACGGTCAGCTGCAGCCCTCGCAGATACCGAGGAAAGACGCGGCATCGAGACTCGCCCCGCCAACCAGGGCTCCATCGATGTCAGCCTGGGAAAGCAGCTCCGTGGCATTATCAGGTTTGACGCTGCCGCCGTACAGGATTCTGATGCCTTCACGGGCGCCGACTTCTCCGCCCCGTTTTTCAAAGGCGGCTCCAAGCTGTTCGCGGATAGCTCCGTGGACCTCCTGGGCCTGCTCAGGGGTCGCCGTTCTACCGGTGCCGATGGCCCAGACAGGCTCGTAGGCGACGATGACCTGCTCGAGCTGGGCGGCTTCGGTGAGCCCCTCGATTCCGGCTTCGAGCTGGCGGTTTACGACCGCCATCGTGTTCCCGGCATCGCGCTCTTCGATCTTTTCTCCAACGCAGAGGACAGCCGCAAGCCCCGCCTCGACGGCGGTTTTCAGCTTGGCGCCGATCTCAGTGTCCGTTTCGTTGAAAATATGCCGGCGTTCGGAATGACCCAGGAGGACGCTGTCTCCACCGCAGGCCAGGACCATTGCCGAAGAGAGCTCCCCGGTGAAGGCTCCACTTTCCTCTGCATGCATATTTTGCGCGCCGACATATACCTTGCAGCCCTCGAATTCCGAGCAGAGATCGGCGATGAAGGCCAGCGAAGTTGCCGGGGGATAGAAGCCGATATCGCAGCGGGAGGCGCTGAAGCCTACGTCCTTTGCGGAAATCCCTTTCAGGATAGCCGTGGCGAGGGCATGTCCCTCCTCCGGCGTAGTATTCATCTTCCAGTTACCCGCGATGAGCGGGATGCGGTTATTAGAATCCGTCATTTTATATGTTCGTACAATTCTCGATCTATTGCCGGGGAACGCCCCTCGACCCGCCATTTCCAGGTCAATTAAAGCAAGGTTGAGAGCTTTTCACTCCGCGTTTCCCTCAACCGCTGAATTCTGCCCCACTGATGTTTGCAACGAAGTATAGGCAAACGGCTTATAGTATTTGCGGGGAGTTCTTCTGTCAAAGACATAATGCTTTCAGATGCGTTCATTGAACCCGCCCTGCTGGTTTCATCGGAATCAACGGCCCAGTTTAGCTCCAGAGAGGGTCGAGCCCCCCCTGGAGTGACGATTTCAGCCCTCTTTAACCGGCTATGCTTGGTACGTCAGGCGCTATTGGGGTAAGCTTGCCCTCCGATAAAGTCTGCCGTTTTCGGTTCCAAGCCCGAAGATACATCTTACCCATGATTTTTCTAGCGATTGAGACCTCCGATCCCCGGGGCAGCCTGGCCCTCTTTGACCAGGAGGGGGTAAGGGAGGAAGAGCTTTTCAGCGATGACATGGCCCACGCCCGCGAGTTTGCCGTGCGGATTGACGGCCTTCTTCGCCGCGGAGGTTTCACTCCGCGTGACCTGCGGGGAATCAGCGTCAGCGCCGGCCCTGGATCCTATACCGGCTGTCGGGTCGGGGTTACCGCGGCAAAGACGCTGGGCATCGCTTTGCGAATACCCGTGGTGGCCGTCTCTTCGCTTGAGGTGATGGCGGCCTTCGCGATCGCGTCCGTTGGGCAGGAGGACGAGTCTTCCAACGCTGCTTTCGTTCCGGTCCTCGATGGCCGGCGGGGGTTTTTTTACGGGGCCCTGTTCAGGCGTGCCGGCGAGGAGCGCCCGGCGCGTGAGGCGGAGGACCAGGTCGCCACGCTGGAGGAGCTTGCCGGGGTCCTGCGGGGTCCTGCCTGGCTCCTGGGTGGAGGGGCCGATGAGTTTCTGCGAGGTCTCGAAAACGCCGGTGGAGACAGGGCCGCTGATTTTCGGCGCGGCCCCGTCGAATGGGATCGGCCTCGCGCTTCCATCCTTGCCGCCCTCTCGCGGGAGGCGCTTGCGGAATCAAGCTTTGACCAGGAGGTCATTCACTCTCTGAAGCCGTCCTATCTGCGGCCTTCGGAGCCGGAGCTGGTTCTTGCACGGAAGCTTGCGGGAAAGGGTCGATGATGAAGGAGGGTAGAATTGTCGCCTAAGCTGCGTAAATCGAGACTGGCCCTGGTCCTTGGCGGCCTGCTGGCGGTTGTCCTGGTTATCGTTGGCATCAACGTCAAGCTCGCTATGCGCCCGGAGGCTGTCCAGGCCAGGGTGAGAGCCGTCCTCGAGAATCTTCTTCGCGTACCCTTCGAGATCAGCTCGGCCGAGCTCGACCTCTCCGATGGGGTTTCACT
>Ga0315318_10000136_pt1 | contig 28836 bp, 29 predicted proteins | sample M1200m3416metaG_FD_203703 | JGI IMG/M metagenome (GOLD analysis project Ga0315318, IMG submission 203703) | Ammonia-oxidizing marine archaeal communities from Monterey Bay, California, United States - M1 200m 3416 | ecosystem: Environmental > Aquatic > Marine > Coastal | place: USA: California... | reverse complement strand
GGGGCCACCAACTACGACGAGGCGGCCACGGTTGACGACGGCTCCTGCGAGTACCCTCCCGACCCAGTCTTGGGTTGCATGAATTCTTCTGCCCTGAACTTCAATGCGACAGCCGACACCGATGACGGATCCTGTAGGTATATCCAGCCCCATGTGCTGATGGTGCTGCTAGACGGTTGGAGGCCCGATGTCATCGCTGCGGCACACACTCCGACCATTGACATGATGATGCAAGACAGCGCCTACTCGATGGAAGCAAGAGTGGAGGACACGACCATCAGCGGGTCAGGGCACTCCAGTTTCCTGACCGGTGTCCACAGGGATAAGCACAACGTGCATGGCAACAGTTTCGGTGATGCGAAATATCAAGAGTACCCCTACTGGTTCAACCTCCTGAAGTACGAACGACCGGAGATGCATACGGCAGCGTACCACAATTGGCTTCCGATGGCCGACGCTGCTCTCGATTTCTCGGTGTGTGGCTACTGTGTGGACATGTACATCACGGGGAGCGACAATTCAATCGCAACACAGCTTGCCACTGACCTTGCTAACAAGCAGATGGACGCAGTTACGATAGTCATCGACGCCCCGGACGCAGCAGGACACGGCTACGGCTTCCACCCTTCGATTCCCCAATATGTAGAAGCCATGAACCAGAGCGATGTCTGGATTGGCATGATGATGGATGCGATATTCGCTCGAACCAACTACGCCGAGGAGGATTGGATGGTAATCCTCTCTACGGATCACGCTGGGTCAGGATATGGTCACGGGTACAACATCCCAGAGCACAGGGAGGTTCCGTTGATCATCTGGGGTGCCGAGTCCCCAGGTCCAATCTGGCCGGCCCCTGACGCGGTTGACATCGTGCCCACGGCACTGCGCCACATGGGGGTGGATGTGAGGTCCGAGTGGGATTTGGACGGACGAGTCGTCGGCACCGAGCCGACCGCCCCCCATATCTCCGCGCTCGATGTCAATCTGGTCTTCAATGGCGACGGCGAACTCGAGCGCGGAATGACCCCCGGCTTCGACGCATCTGTGCCGGGATGGGTCGATAACGGAACGATGACCACCTGGATCTACGATATCCCGGATTACCTACAGAAGACCGATCCGGGGCCGGCCGACGGGGGTTCGAACTACTTCGGTGGGGGAACTGGAGACACAACGATGCACCAGGAGATCGATCTCACCGGAATCGCAGAGGAGATCAACTGGGGCAATTTGACCTACTCTCTCACGGCATACATTGGGGGTTATTCGAGTCAGAATGACTGCATGGAGGTGCTCGTCGAATTCTTCGATTCTTCCGGCAACCTCCTCCTCTCGGGGGGAATCGGGCCTGTCTACGCGGCCGACCGCAACTACACGACCGGAATCCACCTTCACGGCGAGATTGGACAGGTTCCAGCGGATTCTGCTTGGGTTCGAGTCACGTTGAACGCATATCTAGAATCAGGCTACAATGATGCATACGCGGATAACGTTTCACTGATTCTCTCAACTCAGACGTAAAAGTCGCTGGAACCTTCAGACTCCGATGCACTGAGTGTCTCCTCTATCGAGCCGCTGACCTCCATCGTCTCCATGAGTTTCCTAGCCGTCTCCTCAGTCGAGTCGAGGTCTAGGCTCAAGGGGAGATCAAGCCCCGCCTCTATCCACGAAGCCAGACGGTCGGCTGCCAGCACATCGGTGCTGGCTCCAATGGTCTCTGCTACAAGGCCGACTGTGGGAACGCCATATAGGGGTGAGAGGGAAATCAGCAGCCCTGCTATCCCTATCATCCCGGCTTTAGGGTGCTCTCTGCTAACTGGGATGTCATTGGCCTCGAGATTCTTCCTGACTTCAGCATCGGCGCAAATCACGTGAATCTCCCTGTCGTCGGTACCTGCTGCGAGACCGGCTAGCACCAGAAGCTGAGGGGTGCCCGATTCCGAGGCCATCTCGAGGATTGCCTCGGAGACCTCGTGCTGGCCGGTAGCTGTCATCGGCTGCAACGGCCCACCGACCGTGATTACCGTCCTGCCATCGGGGAGTAGGATCGAATTGATGTTGATACGAGGAGGTGAGACAAGCCCATTGCCGTCTAGTGTTGAATGAGGGGGGAAGTCAGGGTGTAGAATCCATCCTATGGTTCGCGAGGGGTGTTTATCCACTAGAGAGTCGACCACTATCTTGCCGACGTTGCCCACACCAGGCACCGCCTCCAGTATCGCTGCGTGCTCAGGCATCCCTTCGCCTATGAGCCAGTGAATCCTCGTACGATTCATTCCTCTTCACTTCCATCAGCCCTAGGTGTTGGGAGGGATGCGAGCCACTCCTTGCTGCCGACATCGAGCCTCTTCCTGCGCCTTGCTCCCTGCGGATCCTCTGGCGAGTACTTCATCGGTGAAACGGCCACCATAGCAGCCCCGCACTTCTTGCACCTCGTAGCCAAGCCATACTCGCCACAGGTACTGCAGCGCTGTAATCTGGTGCGAACCATCCTATCCTCAATCAGCGTCCGCTAGGAAGAGTCAATGAAGTCTGTGCCTCGTTCGTACTTCTCAGAGGCGTTCGAGGGAGATTGAGCCCTCGACCGAGGACATGCGCTCTGAGGCTGCCTTCTGTGCAGCTTCCCACACGGACTCCGCTGCCCGATAGTCCGGGGCCCGTATGTCCACTCTGTAGTGAGGTGCTCCGTCGTAGTGACAGGTTAGTGTGACCTCCTCGAGGCCTACGGCACAGGATTCCGCGGCCTGTAGCACCTCGCGAATCGCACTGACGCCCTCAGGTCCCCAGACTTGTAGGTCGAACTCGCCACGAATCTCGACGAATGGAGGCACGATGTTCTCTACTGCGAGTTCGGTGACCACTGTCATCCAATCTCCGGTGAAACCCGATTCACTCAGAACATTCTCGCTCATGGCGCACTCCTCGAGAGCCCCATACAGAGTCCCGAAGACCTCACGCATCTCATCGCAGACTTCGACCGTCTTCTGTTCGTCCCAGCCGACTCTCTCGGCCGCAACTCGCATGATTTGGCTAGCCCGCTTACGGTTCTTCCACGCCTGCAGAGTGTCTCTCCTACGCTCTTCGGAAACGGATTTTATCGAGAGCTCGATGCGCTCCTTGGCACGCTTCACTTGAATCGCCTTGGCGACCACGCGCTGACCTTCTCTCAGGTGGCTGCCGATGTTCTTGACCCAGCCAGAGGCGACCTCTCCAATGAAGACGAAACCGGTTCTGCCCTCGTACCCCTCAAGATTGAGGTAGGCACCGTTTTCCTTGACGCTCCTGACCGTACAAATCAGCAGTTCCCCCTCTTCGGGCCAAGCAGCAGAACTCACCTAAACGCCCCCTTTACTCAAGGACATCTACAATCGTGCTGCCTGACAAGTCTGCCCTGCCTCCCGCGGGGCGAGCTAGTGTCGCACCGCAGATGGAGCAGGCAATCGAGGTTGACGCCCTTTCAAAGATGATAGCCTCGTGTCCGCAGTCACGGCAATTCACACGAAGGAACCTTCCACTCATCATCCCACCTCAATCATTTGTCGACTAGTTCGAACTTCTTGGCACGCTTCCCAGCAGGGGAGTGCGCCTTACCGGTCTCCTGGCATCGGAAGATTAGGTTCACGCGTTTGGTAGGCTTCTCTCCGGATGGTTTCGGCCGAGGGAAACCGCGGTATCCTGCAGTAACACGGCGGAAGCGGCGCTGACCCCACTTCAGTTCGCTAGCACGGCGCTTCTTGACACGCTCGACGGTGTGTGTGGTGTGCTTACCAGCTGTAGGGCTGTAGCGCTTCACCGTCCGCGGCATCTTCACCATGTTTCCATCTCAACGTCTTGCGACGTCGCGGCCACCGATGACCCGTTTATGAACTCTATCGAGACTCCTGCATAGCAGGAATCTTCACGATAGGCCGATTACACAAATACGATGTAATGAGTCAATGCTCAGTGGAACATGTCGTTATGGGCCGCTCAGGTGTGGTTCGGCATGGCCATTGCTGTCATTGGTATCAGCATGCACAGAACGGGGCCCGCATTCAGGCGGCATCCCTTCGGAGCCCCTATGGCTCTGCTTGGATTGGCGGTGATGCTATTTCGTGTCGAGGAACCTCCGCAGCCCGAGTCAGAAGTGGTGGCAGCTGCCATAGGCGTCGCCATGTGGCTTCTGCCGGCTCTAATCGGTTCGGCCCTCGTACTCATGGGAGCGCCGTTGTACTGGAGGACGCGATTGTTACCATTGCTGGCCGGCTGGACTCTGATTGTGGTGGCATGGTACCAGTACTATTCGACCACGAGTGTGATCCTATCGGACACCCTTGGGTGGGCAAGCGCTCTGCTTGGAGTAATTCTGGCTTTCACAGTGTTTGCGCTGTGTGTCCGCACAGCTGAGAGGATGACCCCGCAGGAGCCCGAGACAGAGGGCTTGTCTGAGAAGGAGAAGAAGTACGTTGAGAGCGTCTTGAGGAGGCATCTGGAGGTGGCGGATGAACCCTGATATCGAATCGGCAATCTCAGCGTTTGCGGGCGCGGCCGCACTAACATCACTGTTCATAATACTCGCCTTGATAGGCACGCTGAACCCCTATCACCGCCCTATTATCCCGATGCTGGGCGCCTCAACTGTCATCCTTGCTTCCACCTACTTGTTCGCCAAAACCGTCGATATACCTGCTGACAGCGTCGCCCTCAGAATGACGATGTCCGAGGGTTTGTTGGCCTTGTTCGATATATTGCCACTTGTCTTCCTAATGTCCACCTTCACGTTTCTCCGGGCCTCATTGCGCAAACGCCCCGAAGACCCTCTACTGGCCCTGCTGGAGTCTGAGCCCGGTCCCGAATGATTCGTTTCGCTTGGGCAACTCTCATAACACTCCCTTCGGTCGCCGCGCTGTCCTAGGTGGTACGATGTCAAAGGGAACTCCAAGCATGGGCAAGCGGCAGAAGTCGACACACATCCGTTGCCGACGCTGTGGCAGGCACTCATATCACAAGACCAAGAGCGTCTGCGCTCACTGCGGCTACGGTGCCACTGCTAGGATACGCAAGTACCGGTGGAACAAACGCTCCCGATTAATGGGAGCACGCAAGTAAGTCGGAAAGGGCTAAGTCCCGAACCACTAGGGTCCAATGGTATCCGATGTGCGGCATCATCGGGATCTTGGGGAGTCCGGACTCTCAGGTCGCAGGCTGCATCTACGACGGCATGATTGTACTGCAGCACCGTGGGCAGGACGCCGCCGGAATAGTGACCAGTGATTCCGACAACATCTCGCACCGCCGGGCCAATGGACTAGTCAGAGATGTCTTCAGGTCGAAGCATATGTCCAAGCTCATAGGATCGATGGGAATCGGACACGTTCGCTACCCCACAGCAGGCTCAGGCTCAGCGAGCGAGGCCCAACCCTTCTACACCAACACCCCGTTCGGAGTGAGCCTCGCCCACAATGGCAATCTGAACAATACCACGGACATCATCAACAGCCTGCTCGAGTATGATCACAGGAGAATAAACACCAGTTCTGATTCCGAGGCCCTACTGAATCTCTTCTCCGCTGAGATTCAGCGTTCTGTTAACGGCCGACCGGGAGGCATGGAGGCACTCACCGAGGACGATATCTTCCGCGCTGTAGAGCGCACACACCTCCGGGCTGAGGGCAGTTACAGCGTAGTCACCATGATCACGGGATGGGGGCTAGTGGCCTTCCGCGACCCCAATGGGATAAGGCCCCTATTCATGGGCAAGAACGAGGTCGACGGCTTCACTGAGCGACTATTCGCCTCGGAGAGCGTGACCTGTTCTGCTTTAGGATTCGAAGCAGATCGAGACGTCGCCCCCGGTGAGGCGGTGATAGCCAAGATGGATGGCTCGTTCTCATCCAAGGTCTGCCACGCTGAGCCGATCCACACTCCCTGTATTTTCGAACACGTCTACTTCGCCCGCCCGGACTCTACCATTGATGGTATATCGGTACACGGGGCGAGATTAAGGATGGGGGCGGCTTTGGCTAGGAGGGCCCTCCAAGAGCGCCCCGAGCACGATATCGATGCGGTGATTCCAGTGCCGGACAGCGGCAGGATAGCCGCCATGGAGATGGCCTCTGAGATGGGTGTGCCGTTTCGAGAGGGCTTTGTCAAGAACCGCTACATAGGCAGGACGTTCATCATGCCCGGCCAGTCTATCCGTAAGGATTCGGTTAAGAAAAAACTCAACACGATAGAGGAGGAGTTCTCCGGCAAGACGGTGATGATTGTTGACGACAGCATAGTCAGGGGTAACACGTCACAAAGGATTGTCGAAATGGCCAAGGAGGCCGGTGCCAAACAAGTATACTTTGCATCCTCGGCACCTCCTATCGTACATCCGAACGTGTACGGCATTGACATGCCGGCCCGCGATGAGTACGTCGCCCATGACAGGACTATTGATGAGATTAGGGATGCCATCGGCGCTGATTGGCTGATCTATCAGGAGCTACCAGATCTCGTTGAGGCATGCCTAAGGACGGGGGACCATAATTTGGTAAACTTCGACTGCTCCTGCTTCAACGGAGTGTACATCACAGGAGGGATTACTGAGGAGTACCTAGCGAGGATAGAGGGCGCACGCAGCGATGCCGCCAAGGGGGAATCTTCGGCTGAGCACGCCGACGCGGCAGAATGAAGTCGCAGCGATTGCTCAGGAATCCATGAGAGGGGTCATCGACGCACTGGCGATCATCGAGATGGATGAGGTGGCTCGCTGCGTCTGCCTGCTCCCTGAAGGTAACTTCGCAGCGGGCTTCGACTCAGGATCTCTCCACATTTACGGCTCTGACGGCGCAGTCATCGACTCTGCTACGCTTGACAGCAGAGTAGTGGATATCGCGAGCTTATGCGGTGTTTTGATCGCCGGCACCAGCACTGGGGGTGTCCAAGCATTCCACGACAACCTTCTCTGGAAACATCCTCTGAAATCCGGATGCGAGGCGGTGTCAGCATCATCGTTCCGCGTGGTGGTAGCCGATGGCACTGGACGGATTATCTCTCTAGCAGATGACGGAAGCGAAGTCGCCAAAGCAGAATTTGGGCACGTCACATCTCTCACATGTTCACCCGAGGGAGTATGCGCTGCTGCTCTTGAGGACGGCAGGTTGATTCTCCTCGGGGCAGCGCTCGAGGTGTTGCACGATTCGCCTGCCGCCGAAGACGATGTCGAGACCATATCGTGCATGGCATTCCGTCACGATGGTGTCCTCCTAGTCGCACGAAACTCTCTCGGGATGACCGTCGATGACAGGCCTGAGAACAGACTCGAGTGCTGGCATCCAGAGGAGGGGATGCTGAACACCTCGGAGCTCCCTTCTAGGGTCACGGCGTTGTTGCCTACAGGGCCCGGGACAATAGTAGGCTGTTTCGATGGCAGTATTATTTCTCTCGACATAGGCGATTCGGATCCCAGACTAATCGCCAGATTGGACTATCAGGTCTCTCAAATCATCCAGTGGGGTGATGACATCTTGGTCGCCTCTTGGTTCGATGTATTTCGAATCACTACCAAGGGTGAGGTGGTCTGGCATTTTGAGCACATCGGAGTGGTTGAGCATATCCTTTCTCTCACAGATAGAGTCGCTCTTATGGGCGACGACAGGAAGGGCAGGACACCAGCACCTCTCGTCATAATAGATCCCGACTCACCACCTAGGTACGATGATATGCCCGTGGAGGAGGAAAATCCCTCGGTCTCTGAGAAGTACTCGGGAGCACTATCCGACGAGGAGGAGAGGCAGGTTGACATGAGGCCCAAGATGCCTGAGGAGGCTGAAGGTATTCTGGACACACTGCACGAGGAGACGGAGCTTGAGGTTGGCCCGCCGACCATAGAGAGCGACCTACTCGAAGATCTCTCGGCGGCGGCGCGAGCGATTAATCTGCCACCGGTTGCAGATGCCGGAGAAGACAAGACAGTCGACGTCGACGAGGAGGGCAAGGCAACAGTGCTGCTGGACGGAGGACGATCTTACGACCCGGACGGCAGTATCGGGAGATGGGCTTGGGAGGATGGTAGGGGGGATGTCATAGGAGACACTCCGCAGATCCGTGTCAGACTGTCCGGTGGAGTCCATGTTTTCCATCTGACTGTGACCGACGACAGAGGTGCCTCTAGCAAGTCCATGATAACCGTCCAGGTCCGATGATTAGAGTTTGCCTAATTCTTCCTTGAGGGCGGGAAGCGCAGCTTCCCAAGTAGCTACTATCCCATAGTCAGCCACACCGAATATGGGGGCATCAGGGTCTTTGTTGATGGCGACGATGTACTTGCTCGTCCTCATCCCGGCGAGATGCTGTATTGCTCCGCTGATTCCGACCGCGATGTACAGGCTCGGCGTTACTGTCTTCCCGGTTTGCCCTACCTGCATTCCGTGAGGTATCTCATCCCAAGTGTCTACTGCTGCCCTGCTGGCGCCGACGGCGGCCCCTATCATGTCCGCAATCTCGTTTAGATGAGAGAAGTTGGCAGGCCCCCCCATCCCTCGGCCACCGGAGATGATGATGTCAGCTTCTGCGACATCCAGTCTCTCACTGGCCTTGGCAATGGCTTCTCTCACGGCCACGGCCACGTCAGCGCTCTGATTCACCGTACTGACCTCCGCCGAACCGCCTTTTCCGGCGGCATCGAAGGCATTGGCTCGCAGGGTGATGGCACATGGCGCAGTTACCGTCGAGACCTCGATCGCTTTACCGGAGTAGATGCCCCTAGTGACGGTGATGCCCACTTCTAGTCCGGTTGCATCCTGTATAATTGGGATCCCGCGCATAGCTGCGATCTGCGCTGCGACTTCCCTTCCAGAGGGTGCCGAAGCAGCTATGATGACTCCGTCGGAGACGAGGGGGTTGAGAGCGGCTGCCCAAGCGCCGCTGTCAAAACTGTTGAAACAGTCTCCTTTGACCCCTATTACTTTGGAAACACCGCTGATGGAAGCGGCGGCAGTCGTACCTAATCCTCCCGGGCACAGCACGGTCGGAGTTCCTCCAATGGCAATCGCGGCGCCGACGAGTTGCGATGTCACCGGATGAAGGCCATCTGCTGTGGTTTCTGCGATGATTGTAACGTCCATTATTACACCTCAAATGACATTGGCTTCATCACGAAGCTTTGCCACTACTACTGGTACAGAATCGGCACCTTCAAACTTCTGTCCAGGTGGCTTCACTGGAGGAGGAGAGTGGGATTGCAGTGAGACGGAGGAAGTTCCAATTGCCACTCCTAGGTCATCTGATGTCACAGTTTCAACCTGCTTCTTCTTGGCCATCATAATCCCTCGCACATTTGGCCTGCGCAATTCCGTGGCCCCCTTGTCGAATGTGAAGAGACAAGGTCGGGAGACTTCGACCCGTTCGTTACCGGTCGGGCTGGCTCGCAGGGCGATAAATCCATCTCCCTCTGCGGATACCTCCGAAATCATCCCCACACAGGCAGCTCCAATCAGATGGGAAACTCCGGGACCGGTCGACCCTCCATTGGTGTCGGCGGCCTGTTTGCCACAGAGCACCACATCTGACCCAGACCTCTTGACCGCGGCTGCGAGTAGCGACTGAACGTGCGTGCTATCGGTAACTCCATCATCTTGGATTAGAATCAGGTTGTCAACACCTACAGCAGCAGCATCCGTCAGCATCTTCGTGGCTCGAGTCGGACCGCATGTAATCGCGACGATATCCCCCGCGCCGGCCTCCTTCAACTGGAGTGCGGCTTCGAGTGCGTACTCGTCGTAAGGACTCATGGACCACTTGCTGACGGCGGTTTCGTCCACCCTATCGCCCGAGACAGAAATCTTGGCTGTGGTGTCGGGAACCTGCTTGAGTAGTACGGCTATTCCCATATCATCACCAGCGCTTTGGCGACTAAAGCCCCCTCTATGAATTTTCGGCAGTCCCACCATAGGTGGGAGACATCAATCCAGACTTCAAGACTCTCTTGTGAATGCCTGTATCCCGGTAATGTGGCGACCGAGAATCAGGTTGTGGATGTCGTGAGTGCCCTCGTAGGTCTTGACCGACTCTAGGTTGGCCATGTGCCGCATCACCGGATACTCATCTAGGATTCCGTTGGCACCGTGGATGTCACGAGCCATACGTGCAATATCGAGTGCGATGTCGACGTTATTCATCTTGGCCAACGAGATATGCTCAGGTATCCAAGTCCCCTCATCCTTCTTCTTGCCTAGGTGGTACGCCAGCAACTGGGCCTTGGTGATCTCCCTCAGCATCCACGCCAACTTATTCTGCACCAGTTGGAAAGAGGCTATCGGGTGGTCAAACTGTATCCTGCTCAGAGCGTACTCTCTAGCCGAACTGAAGCATGATTGAGCAGCCCCCACAGCCCCCCATGATATTCCGTAACGGGCGTTGTTGAGGCAGCTGAAAGGCCCTGCAAGTCCCTTAACATGCGGCAACATCCTGTCCTTGGGGATTTTGCAGTCTTGGAATACCAACTCGCTGGTGACACTGGCCTTCAGTGAGTGCTTCCCCGTCATCTCCGGGGCTGTGAATCCAGGGTCATCTTTCTCGACTATGAAACCTCGGATTACACCATCAAGTTTGGCCCACACCACGGCTAGGTCCGCGATGGTGCCGTTGGTTATCCACATCTTCGCACCGTTGAGCAGAAAGTGATCCCCCTTGTCTTCGGCCTTCGTTATCATGTCACCAGGATTTGAGCCATAGTCGGGCTCAGTTAGGCCGAAGCATCCAATCCACTCACCAGTCGTCATCTTAGGGAGGTAGTGATTCTTCTGTTCCTCGCTTCCGAAGTCCCAGATTGGATACATGGCTAGTGAGCCCTGAACACTGGCAAAAGAGCGCACGCCACTGTCGCCACGCTCCAACTCCTGACAGATTAGGCCGTAAGCGATGTATGAGAGTCCAGGGCAGCCATAGCCCTCTAGGGGGGCGCCGAGAATGCCCATTTCACCGAGGTCGACCCGCCATTCATCGGGGAATACACCATCATGGCAAGCCTTCTCGATGTTTGGGAGAATTTTCTCATCTACCCAGTCGCGCACCATGTCGCGCACCATGCGTTCCTCATCGGTTAGCAATGAATCGATATCGTAGAAGTCCAAAGCCTCGTACGCCATCTTCCTCAACACTCCGCGACAGCGCGCCGCAAATGAACGTTGCCCGGCTATCTGCCTTTCTTTCTACGTGATTCTCGGCGTGCCGCCCGCTTCTCTTCGACAGTGCCGAATCGCAGGGTAAAACGCTGTTGAAGTCCCGGAGAGAGGCTGAGCGCGAAACTGAGTAACACCAGTAGTGTAACAGCAGGGATGGCAATAAGGATCCAAACCTCTAGCACGCCTCCGATGGCGTTCGAATATGGCGGATGGTATTGCACCAGCTCACCTCGATCCGTGAGTATCCACCCACTGTCTCTGTCAGTACCCCATGTCGCTACTATTCGACTACCCGAGACGCCCGTGTCGTATTCCACTACATCTGAGTTCTCCAGCCAGGGGAAGGAGGAATTCAAGCTCAGGTCATGCTCAATCAGGCCGAATGGAGCTACGTAGATTAGAGACCGGCCATCGCTCTGACGTGATATCCCGGTGAAGTAACCCTCGGCTCCGGTAACTTGCACCAACCTCACATCAGAGGTTGACGCGACGTCTGCGTTCAGAGTCACCCTCGCGATGTTCCTGTCGCTCGAGACAGCGACGCAGTCTGCTGTTTCAGTTGAGGGGCATACGACGTCGGACCACGGATATCCCGTACCACCTAGCCAGTACAGGGTGTGGTCCCTGTCAATCACTCCGATACCATCCACCAGGCTGGTGACTACGCAGGCCATTACCGATGGATGACAGTCTATTCCTGTGATGTCACTCTCTCCTCGGCCCTGGATTAGATGCACCTCGGCACCACCGTCAGCAGATGCCCTCATCCTCCACAGCCAGCCATCGGACCCTCCTACATAGGCCCAAGATCCTCCGGAGTTCCATGCCACTGCAGTCAACCTGATTTGATTAAACTCCAGATCCCCTCCGGCGTCGGTTACCGAGTGGTCCTCACGTGCGTATCTGAGGACCTGTCCATCACTGCCTACGATGAGGGCTGTTTGCCCTCCAGGGTGGAAGTCGCCATACGTCAAATCCTCGCCGCCATTCCAAATTAGTTCCACTCTGTCATCTGGATTAGAGGTCTTCACTAACTCTAGGTATGAGTCGGCCCCAAACACTATCGCCCATTCTCCCAGAGGATCCACCGCAGCCCCATTTAGCCCGAGATCCTGCTCAGACAGACTGATTTTCTCGTACAGTCCAACAGCGGAACCAGCGCTGGCCACAGGAGTCAGCATCAACACTGCGAAGATTACTGCTAGTGCGCTGCTGCTGCCTCGGTGCACGTCCCGCCGACGGGCGATGCCGGTTTAGCCCGTTCGACACAAGCATCGATTGGGCTTGCGTGGCAACAGCATTCAAGAAGGGTTCAGCCAGCGCTCAACCATGGAGAGATTTGATGTCAAGCGCGGACTGGTAAAGCAGGTAACTTCGAACGGAGGGCTGGCAGTGCTGGCGCGAGATTACTTTGACAATATCGAGGACACCGGCGACAATTCATTCAACGGCTCGCACGACATAATGACCTCCATTGTAGCCAGTTACAACGAGCAGGGCGCACTTGTTGTGGACATAACCAATGTCCCTCCTGACTTCGATGATCCGGAGGCCGTGAAATCAGCCATGGAGGCGCGCAAGAATTGGACTTCGTTCCTCGACGCTGCCACCGGATACAATTCCAAGCAGAGAGGAGACAAGGCCAAAGAATGGGCCAAGAAGGCCAGTAAGGCGAAGTCTGGTATTTCTGCAGCGCGGCACTTCATATCAATGTCACAAAACATCCCCGAAGAGGTATCTGAACAGGCAGAGTCTATGATTGAGGAAATCGAGGCCGCGTTGGAGCAGGGAGACAATACGAAGGCGGCAGGATGCGCGGGAAAACTAGCCAAACTACTCGAATGAGGTAAATCATGAACGACAATGACCCCCTCTCGTCGCTAGATGAGGAGGGCCGCTCACGCATCTCTCGTATGTTCGCCGGTTGCGCTGAAGTCGTCGGCGTGGGACACGTCGCCTCTGTTGTTTCAGGAGGGTCGACGCACTCTGGAGATGACCAACTGGTTGCATATGTCGGACTTGAGCCCAGTGGCAAGGCACACTTGGGCTGGATACTGCTTGCCGACACCATACGCAACATGCTCGACGAAGGCGTGAACGTAATCATCCTACTCGCCGACTGGCACGCTTGGGTGAATGACAAGTTCGATCGCGATATGGACAAGATTACACTCGCCGGCGAGTACATGACCGAGGTCTTCAGGGCGCTGCTGGGAAATCCTCCCGAGGGCGAGGGGGCAGGCCAGCTTAGATTCCTGAGCGCATCACAGTTGATGGACTCAGGCAGGTACTGGGAGAGAGTGCTCAGGTGTTCGAAAAACATGAGCCTCTCTAGGGTGCGCAGGACGTTCAGCATCATGGGTCGAGACGAGGACTCCTCGGATCACGACCTAGCCGCGTTCTACTATCCAGCTCTACAGGCAGCGGACATTTTTGAGTTGGAGATTGACATTGCTTTCGGAGGCATGGACCAGCGCAAGGCGCACATGTACATGCGAGAGGTTGCCGACAAGTACGATTGGACCAAGGCCACGTGCATCCACACTCCCATGTTGTCGGGCCTGAAGGGACCAGGAGGAAGGATGGATTCATTCGATCACAAGATGTCCAAGTCCGACCCGGGCAACGCAATCCTACTCGATGACGACCCAGACTCACTCAGAACCAAGATGAGGAAAGCATTCCTCGAGATCGGCAACCCCAACTCTCCGGTATTCGAGATTGCCCAATACATCGTGCTACCAAAACTCGACTCCATCGCGGTGACTCCCGACCCCAAGTTTGGAGAGCCCTCGAATTGGGATAATCTGCAGAGTTTCGTCGAAGCCGTCTCGGACGGATCTATACACCCGCTCGACGCCAAGATGGCCGTAGCAGACGGCCTGTCCGAAGTCCTAGCCCCGGTTTCGCAGCATTTCTCTCATAAACCTGACATCCTAGCAGCGATGAACCAACTAACCGGCTCGCAGTAGTACGTTTATTACTGAAACTAATGGTTGTTGCGCAGGGCGAGGACTCATAACCCACTCTCGCCGCGCGGGCTTGAGAGTGGACTAATGACATCAGTCGGGATAGACGACATCGCGATTCACTTCCCACGCCTCTACTTCGACATGGAGGATTTCGCCAAGCTCAGGGGGGCCGATTTCGGTAAGTTGAACCGTGGACTCGGACTTGCAGCGATGGCAATTCCCGATGTCCATGAGGATACAGCAACAATGGGTGCTAACGCGGTTCGCAGACTGCTCGACCGTAATGGGCTCGACCCTACTTCAATCGGCAGGATATACCTCGGAACCGAGTCAGCCTTAGACGGCTCCAAGCCGACCGCGACTTACATCATGGACATGCTCGAGCAGCGTTACACTCCCACTCAGGGGAAGGACTGCTTCCGCAACTGCGACGTAGTCGACATGACCTTCGCTTGCATAGGTGCAGTGGATGCCATGCACAACACCCTCGACTGGGTTGCTCGTGGGGGCGAGGAGAAGGGTAGAATCGGCATCGTTGTGTTTGCTGACAATGCCAAGTATGACATCGGTTCGACAGGCGAGTATACTCAAGGTGCTGGTGGCGGTGCGATACTGATACGCCACAATCCCCGGCTGCTTGAGATTCCTGACATCTGGGGTGTCTCGACGATGCCAGTTCATGATTTCTTCAAGCCGCGCAGAGAAGTCGACACTAGGACTATCGTAGAGAATGTTCTCGACCTCGCCAGTGAGAGTGGCGAGAAGATCAAGGAAGGTCTCGCTGAGCGTATACTCAAGCACCTTCCACGTTCTTCTAAGAAGGACGATGTCATGTTCGAGAGTCCGATGCTACAGATTCACAAGGACACTCCCGTCTTTGACGGCCAGTTCTCCAACCGCTGCTATTCTGAGTCAGTCAAGCAGGCATTCATCAACTTCCGCGAAAAAGCAATCCGCGAGGGTCGCTATAGCCCCGAGAACGACGAGATACTGACCAACCAATGGAGCCGCATCATCGTCCACTTGCCATATGCATTCCAAGGTAAGAGGATGTTCCCGGATGTCTTTCGTCACGACAGGAGGCATCTGCCGATGTGGGCAGAGATTGTCGAACAGATTGGCCCAGAGCCAATGCCTGAGAACTTCCCGGACACACCCGAGGGGATTGAGGAGTTTGAGCGAGCGAATGATTCGTACCGTAGACTGATTTCCAAGACAGATGCATTCCAGGTCTTCGTAGATGAAAGAATCGAGAGAACCACCCGCGCATCAAGCCTGATTGGCAATCAGTATACTGGTTCCATCTTCCTTGCTCTGATGTCGACTATGGAGTCCGACTATATTGAGAACATCGATATGTCCGGGGAGAAACTTGGGCTATGCGGCTACGGTTCGGGTGCTAAGGCCAAGGTCTTCGAAGGCATCGTCCAGCCACAGTGGCGTGAGATCGCCTCAAGGTTCCACCTCTTCGAACGCCTGTCTGGACGCCATCCAATCAACAAGACGGTCTATGAGGCTCTACACAAGGGCTCCCGCAAGCGTTCAGTGGTCAAGCCTAACGACGAGTTCGCACTAGTCAGTGTTGGTGCCGAGGGAAATCTCGAAGGCCAGCGCGAGTATCGCTGGGTTGAGTAAACGCTAACGATTCCTCACTCAGGTGCTATTGAGCGGTTGATAACAATCCTTTGAACCTCTTGAGTACCTTCGTAAATCTGGGTAATCTTGGCATCGCGGAAGAATCGCTCGACGGGAAAGTCAGTTGTGTAGCCATACCCTCCGAGGACTTGGACCGCCCTCTCAGAAACCCACATTGCGGTATCGCCTGCGAAAAGTTTGGCCATGCTGGCCTCTTTGGTGTGCCTGGGGGCTGCATCCTCGTAGTGCCTCTGCTTGGCCCAAGCCGCCTTGTAAACCATCATTCTGGCCGCTTCGGTTCGGGTAGCCATGTCTGCGAGGTAGTTACCGACGCTCTGGTGGTGGGCAATCGGCTTGCCGAAGGCGACCCGCTCGTGAGCGTAGTTCAGCGCCGCCTCGTATGCCCCTTGCGCGATGCCAAGAGCCTGAGCAGCAATTCCTATCCTCGAGTTGTCGAGCGCATTCATGGCTATTGGAAATCCGTCGCCAGAGCTCTTTAGGACATTCTCCACCGGGACTTTACAGTCCTCAAGAAGCAGCGAACAGGTGTCACTAGATCTAATTCCAAGTTTGTCCTCTTTCTTTCCAACGGAGAAACCATCGAAACCTCTCTCGACGATGAATGCCGTCGTTCCCCCATGCTTCTTCTGACCGTATTCAGGATGGTCGACATCCTTGGCGAACAGCACGTAGATGTCGGCGCTTGCGCCGTTGGTCACCCACATCTTCTCGCCGTTCAGGACATAGTGGCTACCCTCCTCGTTCAGTTTCGCCTTGCATCCGAGTGCAGCAGCGTCGGTACCTGCTCCGGCCTCTGATAGTGAATAGGCCCCAATCTCACTTCCAGCCAGTCTCGAGAGGTAATTCTGTTTCTGTTCGTGGTTGCCGTGCAGGGCTATGGTCTTCGAGCATAGCCCGACATGCACGCAAAACATCACGGAGAACGATGGATCAACACGGGCAAGCTCCTCGACAATTATCGCTTCCGAGATGTCGTCGACGGGGCTACCTCCATAATCCTCGGGTATCGTGATGCCCTGCAGTCCGGATTGCTCGCAGAATGCCGCCCATTCCTCAAGGGGGGCCTGCTGCGCCCTGTCACGCTCCAAACAAGTTGGGGCGAGCACGCTCTCAGCGAAATCGCGCACCATCTCGCGAATCATGCATTGTTCCTCAGTCTCGCGGAAATCCATCTCTCTCCCCATGCAACCGAGGCGGGTTTCGTTGTTAATCCCTCGTGGTCTTCTGAGGGGGCACTCAATCGAATAGTTCAAATTGGTAATCTGAGCGGCGGGTTCGGTATAACATGGCAAACGGCGACTATTCCGAGTTCAGTATTGCACACGATCGTAGGTACACGTTGGAACATCTTTGGCTCCAAGCATTGGATGACAAGGCAGAAACGGTGAAGGTCGGAATCAGCGAATTCATCCGTTCTGAGTTCGGCAACATCGTAAGAGTAGTGCTCACTCGCCCTGAGGATGATAGCGAGTTCAAGGGCGACTCCGATGTTGAGGACATCGATGACGACTCTCCTCAAATCATGGGGAGTGGTGACGAGATCGGGGCGGATGACCTGCTGATTACCATCACAACCAGCTACGACGGCGAGATTGAGACACTTCTGATTAATTCTCCTTTCTCTTGTAAGATTCTGGAACTGAATGGAGAGGTCGAGGACAATCCAGATCTAATCAACGACGAGGCCTATGGGGACGGTTGGTGCGTGATAGTGGAGCCACACGAATTCGACGAGGACCAATTCCTCAATCAGGAAGAGTACATTGAGATGCTGAACGAGTTGCCTTAGGGCCAACTGAGTGCCGACCACTCTTCGTAGTCCGAATCTTTCCAGTCCAACTCATCCAGCATCGACAGAACCCCTTCTTCAGTAGACAAGTCCTGCTCTATCTGGATTCTGTGCAACAGTCCCTTCAGACGCCCCATCCTCGGGCCCGGATCCAGCCCGGTGGCAGCAGCCAGAGTGTTTCCGTTTATCAGAGGGGCATTACCTGCAATGAGAGGGCTTAGTGAGGCCAGAGCCTCTCTGAACTCGGCGGTTTCCCGCCCCAATCCGTGCGAATACGCAATGAAAGCATTCTGCCACTCCGAGGGGAGAGCAGCACGGAAGCGACGAAGCCCACTAATTTCAGTTGGTAAAGGGACATCCCTAGCGCTGTGAAGAAACGCGACCTGACGTAACGGTTCTTTTGCCATCATGAGAGCACTGCGCAGATTACCCGCGAGGGCACTGCCCTCGGACGAGTCCCCGCTGCACAGCAGAGCGAGATTGACCAGGGAGTCGGTGCAGAATGAGGGAGATACGGTGCAGGTGATTCCAGGCAGGATATGATTCAGAACACCGTCTTCATGCATTTGCAAGATTACCTCTCCTGCATTTCTACCTCCGAGAATCCTCTCCATCTCCATTCCGATCCGCTCTCTGGAAACCATATCGAGCATTACGAGATTCTCCCGCACAGCAGATCTCAACGAGGACTCCATGCTCCGCATGCCACCAGTGGAATCTAGGAATCGGTAAGCCCTCATTATCCGCAAACCATCTTCACCAAGTCTCTCGCTTGCTCTACCTACTGCCCTCAGGACGCCCGCTCGTAAGTCGGATATACCGTCAAATGGATCTATCACATTGTCATCCGAGTCTATGGCCATCGCATTGATTGTGAAATCTCGCCGGGCCAAATCGTCCTCTATACTTTGTCCAAATTCTACCTGATCCGGTCTCCTGCCATCGCCGTAACTACCTTCGCTTCGCAATGTAGTCACCTCCCAAGTTCCATCAGAGATATTATTTTCCAATCGGACAATCACTGTACCATACTTCTCCCCTACCATGAGAGAGCGTGGAAACAATTCTTTGACCTCAGCAGGCAGCAGTGTAGTGGCGATATCAATGTCGTTGTAGTCACTGTCCGAGAAAGCCTCCCTGACCCAGCCTCCGACTATCCACGCCTCACCGGCTGAGCGCAGTCCTTCCAACACTAGCCTGTCGGCTTCGCTGAGCCGTGGATACTCGGGTCCCATGTTGCGCCGACGGCCTTCTGGACATGATTGCTTCGGGCGTTAGACATATTGGGAAACAGCCCTTCGGCTCTATGTGAAGGTCGAACTTGTGCCCGTCGAAACTCTGCTTCCACACGAGCAGGTAGAGGAACACCGAGTCGATAATCTAGAGAAGATGACTCTGCGCTGGAAGGCTTACACTAAGCCCTTGCTAGTCGATCGCAAGACAGGCACAATACTAGATGGCCACCACCGGACTAGCGTTGCGCATAGACTCGAGCTTCTGTGCCTGCCATGCGTAAGGGTTGATTATCTCGAAGACGACCGAGTGTCGCTGACTGTTTGGCCTCGCTGTGGACGCGACTCATTAGAGAAGGAAGAGGTCGTCGAAGCAGCGCTGTCCGGTGAACTGTTTCCTCCTAAGACATCCAGACATCTTCTCTCGGATCATCTTCCGCCGATTTCGATACCGCTATCCAGACTCTTACAGCCAGCATTAGAAAATTAACCATCTAAGGTATGAGATCCTCGTGACCGCCGAACATATCCTGGTCATCATCTTCGGGCGAGCCGGGGTTGGCCATCTCAACTGACAGGTAATCTCCGAACAGCGGCCACATGGGGCCAAGCCACTCCATCTCCATTAGCAGAAGTTCCATCACCGGGTGCTCTAGGATCTCGTCCTCAGTGGATTCCTCATCCAGGGAGGGCAGGTCGATAGGAAGGTCTCTAAGGGAGAGAATCAGTCCCTCTAACCTATCGATAGTCTCTTCTTCGATTTCTATTACTTCACCCATCAGATCAAGTAAGTCTTCAAGGTGTTCAGCCAGAGAATGAGGGTCTAGGGGAGATTTCTCCGACTCAGCGAGGTCCATTGGTCCGAAAACCACCCCTCCAAGGTCGGTATCCATCCAATCATTTCCCTGCCGCTCCCGCTTGAGCAGTCTCTGGTGGAGGGGGCCTCCAAATGGACCTAGCACGAAGCCGCCTTCTTCGACCATCATTTCCACCTCGGGAGCCAGTCCCCTGACGGCCCCAGTGACAAGTACTCTGTCTACTCGTCTGCTGAAGTCCGCCCAACCCTCTACTTCACCAAGTGGCAATGCCCTTAGCAGGCCCATTGGGTGGTGCAGTTCCAACCTCTCACTGGTGTGCTGCAGGACCTCAGGATGAGGCTCGATGATAGTCACAGCGCCGTCTGGACCGAGCATGCAATCGAGGAGTGAAGCAAGATACCCTCCCTTGGAACCCATCAACAGCACATGCTGCCCCTCCCTAATCTCAAGGTGGTGCAACAGGGTCGCTACCATGTGAGGGGCAGAAATAGTCTTGGCTGCACCGCTCTCAGTGACTAGGAATGGGACTGGCTTGTCCATCAGGAACGGCTCCGTGTCGTAGTCGGTGAAATTTCTAAGGTCAACGAAATTCATAGCTTCGGAGATTCTGTCATCGACTGGTACCCCCGCGGCTCTGAGCCGTTTGACCAAGTCAGAAATACCCTCCACACACACTCCTCTGTAATGTCATTCAGCCGCAGAGGATTTGAACACAACGCCTGTGCGCTCTCTTAGGGTCCGTGGTCTAGGGGTTATGACGTCGCTTTTACAAAGCGAAGATCGCAGGTTCAATTCCTGCCGGACCCACCAAGCGTAAAACGACGTCAGACTCCGTCAATCGCACTATTGAGCCCCTATCCGGCTCCGAGACGTGAGTGAAACTCTCAAGAGTGTCGGCCATGGCCGGTGAACGTGGTCGAAGAGACTGCGGGACTGGCTTCCCGAGTGACCCGCCGACTTCGCATGCGAGGTTGGAACGTATCGACTGCCGAGTCTTGCACAGGAGGGCTGCTAGCATCATTGATTACTGACATCTCTGGAGCGTCTGAATGGTTCAAGCAAGGATGGGTGGTCTACTCCAACGGGTCCAAGATGCGCGAACTTGGCGTCGAGAAGACGGCGTTTGACGAGGGCGAGGCCGGAGCTGTCTCGCACGAGGTCGCAGTGCAGATGGCCCGAGGAGCGCGCTACCAGTCGGACTCAGACGTGGCAATTTCCATCACCGGCATCGCTGGACCAGGAGGCGCGACCTCTGACAAGGAGGTTGGCAGGGTGCACGTGGCAGTAGTAACCGAGGATTATTTCCTAGTCAGGAGGATGGACTACGGTGATAACGACCGGCTGGACAACAAGCGTTCTTTCGCTGCCTTTGCACTCAGACTGACTCTCGAGGCCCTAGATAGGGTGGAAGAGAACGAAGAGAGAGAGTCCAAAGCGACCAACGGGCAGGTTGAGGGTGCCGAGATAGACACCTCTGGGCTCGACCCGTCTGATGAGGAGTGGGAAGGCAGTATGAGCTGGCAGGGCACCAAGAAGACGGTGGCCGAGGAGATCTCCGAGGTCGATCTCGCTTCACTCACAGATTGGGACGACTGAATCGGTGCCTATGGCACCGGCATTGGAATTCCTGCGATATTATCATGAGCGTTCCCGGCTCACCCGCTAAGGATGGTCGATGAGGAATGGGCGAATCGGCAGCGTCAACTGACTGCTGCAGGGCTGCTTGTGCTCGGTAAGGCAGCCCAAGAGAGGATTCAACGCCTCTCTGACATCTCATCCTTAATCGAAGCCGCCCAGAGATCGAATGTGGTGATGCTCAGTGAGAGGGTCGTGGAGGAGATGTTGACGCTGGTCCCGACCGAGGAGGCCATCGATGCACATCAGGGCACCCCAAGGTCTGAACAGGCAACTCTGCCGGATCCGGAGAGCCAATCTGCTATCGGTCGGACATTGGCACCCGTAGGCCCTCAGGTGCTCTCCCCTCCAGTGCGTCGCCATGGCCTTGATCACTACAACCTCGACGACTTCCCAATGCAGGCCAAAGATGTCGACTCGGAGATTGAGATTCACTTCGATATCACGGGCAACTCGACTACGGAGGGCAAGATGGGCGACATAAGGTCGTGCTTCTCTGACAGGCTGCGCCAGATTCGCCAGATGATGATCTCAGGCCGAGTTCTGCCACGCCGCCCAATCAGTGTCTCGGAGGCGTGGCGTAACAGGCAGCGTCACTCGAGTAAGGATTACGAAGTCACTTTGGTGGGTCTTGTTAGCGTGGATAAGTGGTCCAAAGGAGGCTATCTGTGGTTTGATATCGAAGACGACTCCATGCAGGTCAGGTGCATGCTGAAGGAACCCACTGGAGCCTCTAGTTTCCACCCATCGCTGGATGGCCTGATGAACGACGATGTGGTCGGTGTCGACGGTCACTTCAATCTCAACAGGGATCCGTATTTCGTAGTGAGTGACGTCCACATGCCTCCATTGGGAAGGCATTCCAAGTCTGCTGCCAGCGAGGCCGAGGCCGTCTCAGCCGCCTTTCTGTCCGATGTTCATGTCGGCAGTAAGACCTTCCTAGCACCACAATGGGAGAAGATGATTGAGTGGTTCAGAACTGACCCTCTAGCCCGGACTGTGAAGTACTTCGTACTGAGCGGCGATGGTGTCGACGGTGTGGGCATCTATCCGGGCCAGGAGCGTCACCTCGCCATCAAGGACCTGTTCAACCAGTACGGCGAGCTGGCAAGGCTGCTGGAGAATCTGCCCGACTGGGTTGATTTGATGATCCTGCCGGGCAACCACGACGCGGTTCGTCCGGCCGAGCCGCAACCGGCGTTGGACCCAGAGGTCCAACAGGACTACTCAGACGCAGTGTTCGTGGGCAATCCGTGCGACTTCAGTCTGCACGGCGTCCGTATACTGTCGTACCACGGCAAGAGCATCGACGACTTCGTCGCAGGACTTCGCTCTGTAACTTACTCATCTCCGGAATTAGCGATGAGGGCAATGATGGAACGCAGGCACCTAGCTCCGTCATGGGGTGGAAAGACCCCGCTTTCCCCCGAGCCGGAGGATAGGATGGTCATCTCGACTGTCCCCGACATCTTCGTGACCGGTCACGTGCATGGGCACTACGTCGGTAACCACAAAGGAACCACGATGGTACACAGTTCGACCTGGCAGGATCAGACCGACTACCAACGTATGCTGGGATTCCAGCCCAAGCCCTGCATCCTGACAATCGTCAATCTGCACACGCACGCCACGGCCTCAATTCCCTTCGCCTGAATCGGGAAAGTCCTCGCCGCCATACAAATGCTGCCAGAGATCACGCAGATTATCGCCTTCCACCACCGGCACCCCTTCTCTCTTGAAGGCATCTACAGCCCTCTGCCGGGCCGGGTTGAAACCGATGAATCGAGAGCCAGGGATCATCATTGACAAGTCCGTGCTGGAATCTCCCACTGAGACGATTCCCGACGGGTCAATCCCCTCGATTCTAGCCAGTTTCTCTACCAACAGCCCCTTCTCGTGCGAGTTAACGCGCGAGGGTGCGGGCCCGCGCAGCCAACCGTCGTCATCCCAGTCGAAGCCATTGGCAACCCAGTCATCGACCTTGAGCATCGATGCTATACTCGCGACGAAGACATCTACGCCTGCGGAGACTATGGCCACGAAGACCCCCCTCTCCTGTAACTCGCGCACGACATCACGTGCTCCAGTCATCAGGGTGATGCCAGAATAGCATCGCATGATGTCATCACGATGTATGCGAGACTGCACCGCTGTCCACAGGCGTATGTCTTCTGCCATGAACTCATCATCGCTGATTTCACGGTTGAGGAAACGCTCCAAGGTCTCGAGGTTTTCAGTCCCGAAGTAATCGTGAATGTTCTGCCACGAGGAGCCGTTGTCTGTGAGAACACCATCGCAGTCGAAGACCACGGCACCGAGTTCGCTCATCGTCCCTTCGCAGTGCGCGGGCGGTATAGTCCCTGCGAGGGAGATGGGTTGATGGGAGCAGCTGAGTTCGGTGGTGCGTGGCTGACACAGGGAAGGCTGTCAAGGTTAGAATGCTGTTCTTCGGACCGCTAGCCGAGAGGTTGGGCGAACGCGAGATTGAGGTCGCACTCAAGTTCGGAACCACTACTGAACAACTAATCGACAGGTTCGAGCTTTCAGAATACCTCGATTCGGGCCTCAGAGTGGCAATCGACGGCCAGATAGGAGCATCTCTTGATGCTCCACTGGCCGACTCTTCTGAGGTAGCATTCCTCCCTCCCGTTTCTGGCGGTTGACGGGCTACCGAGCCGAAGCATTTGAACGAGGACACTCTCACCTAGGGATGATAGCATGGCAATAGGAACCACAGAGATGGCGATTCTGATTGGATTTGCAGTACTGTTATTCGGCTCCAAAAAGATACCAGAGTTGGCACGCAGTCTTGGATTGGCTAAAGGCGAGTATGAAATGGCAGTGAGTGAGGTCAGAAGTCCATCCGAATCCGAGCGCGATATGGACAGAGGCGGCATGACTGAGGATGTCGCTGACGAGGCCGAATAATCAGTCCCTTTTACGACTTAGTTTGAGAGTAGAACCGCAATCGGAACAGTTCCCTAGTTCTCGGCGGGAACTAGGTGTGTCGGGAGAGGGGAATACCGCCCCGCACCCCGTACAGCGCAACTCCCAGGACCAAAGTGAGCTTATGCCCTCCATGGTCACAGAGAGCCAAGGCACTCCACCTAACTCGCATAAATTCTGCAGCCTGTAATCATCAGTTGCCAGAGTTGCCCCTCTCTCGATGGCCAACGCTAGCAATTCGAGGTCGACAGGTGACAGGCCAGCCATGTCTCCTGTGGTGGTGGCGAGGTCACTGGCTCGAGCAATCGCAGCAGATTCCGGAGATGTCCATTCTAGTTCTGCTGCGTCGAGCACCATCTCGCGATCGGGCGATATTCGGGACAGCTCTGCTCTCTGAGATGAGACAACGAGGCCGCCCCGCATCCTCTCCAGGGGCCACGCGATTAGCGCAGCGGTGTCCAAGACCTCGCCCTCCGCCATGCTCGGGCGGAGGTCGACTGCGCTTTCAGGGGTCGCCTCCATGCCTAGTCGGTGTCCGCGGGAAGCAACGTTCATCCCGAAAAGGATGGACGAAGGTATGTGTTAGAGGGTATTATAGGCTCGATAATCGATTGGGCGGGTGAATGGGGTCTGCTAGGTTTGGCCGTCGTTTCGGCCTCCGAAGCAGCCTTCCAACCAGCACCGCCCGACTTACTGGTCATCCCTATGGTCCTCGGGGCTGATAGTTCTCTCGATATCCTGGCCATCGTTCTAGTTGCTACCTTCTCGAGCGTGGTCGGGGCAGTAGGGGGCTATGGAATCGGTGCCTATGCTGGCAGACCAATACTCGGGCGTTTCGCTAGCGATGCCACAGTTGCCAGACTCGATGCCCTGATGATTAGATACGGGTCTGCTGGTATCTTCCTCGCAGCAGTCTCTCCAATTCCATACAAGGCGCTGGCTTGGGCAGCCGGTGCCGGTAGGATGGACCTCAGGCTATTCATCGCAGCGGGTCTCTTTGGCCGGGGCATAAGGTTCGGTATGGAGGGAATAGTGCTTGGGATTTGGGGTGACGAGTTTCTCAGTCTAATTGAGAACCCGCTAGCATGGCTGGTCGGCGGATTATTGGGACTGTTGCTGATTTTGCCTTTGATGGGCTGGTGGACGGGACTAGCGGAAGCAGCTGACAGCGAGTAATGATTCCTGACAAACGCGACAACCCACGACCCTTAACCCCTGCAAGCATCTCCGATTTGGCATGGCAAGGGCGCCAGCGTGTGCAACACGCACGGTTTCCATCATTACAGTGCTGACTATCCTTCTCATTGTTTCCGCTCCCTCTGTTGCCGCAAATCAGGAGGCCACTTGGGTGCGAAACTCTCCTGGTGTGTGGATGCTAGAGGACTCTCAGGGCCTGCTGCACGAGCCGCAGCCTGAGGCAGGGCTGTTCCTCAGTCCGGTCGAGGGCAGCACAGTAGAGGTCACTCTAACTCAGTCCTTGGACGGGATCTGGTCAATAGACGACATCTGGTTCGCCCAGTCCGGAGGTCAGAATCTCGTGGATACCGGGCAGCAGTCAGACGACGGACGACCCGTTCTCTCACTACCAGCCGTGCCATATGCCTCCGCATTCCTCGCAATCGTCCTGCTCTCTCTCGCTCTAGTCTCAGCGGGAGATGAGCCGACAAGGGCGAAGATGACCAGATCCATGGGGCGCTTCTCACAACTCAGGGTCACCGAGGGCACAGGCACTCTGGCTGGGAACTATCAGAGGGGGCGCCTTGAGGGTTTCTTGACCGCACACCCCGGCTGCCACCTCTCGGGCATCATCCGCGCTCTAGAGATGGGCAACCACCAGGCTGTGCATCACCTCCGAGCTCTCGAGAACGAGGACCGTGTGTGGTGCAGACGTGACGGTCGCCTGCTTCGTTACTACACCTCGGCCGTCGACCGCTCTGCGGAGATGTCGAATCTACCCCGTCCTGTTGATGCCAACCAGCTCAGCGACGTGGCTCTGATGGTGCTGCGCTCGATTGCTGAGCAGGAGAAGGGAAAATCCTCTCCGACACAGAGGGAACTCGCATCAAGGTTGGAGACCAGCCAGCAGCTGGTGAGCCACCATCTCAAGAGACTCGAGTCTCAGGGACTAATCTCTCGCAAGAGGAGCGGACTGCGGACCAATCGAGAACTAACCGAAGAGGGCATGAGGCTGTGGTTGACGCTCGTCGAGCCCCTGTCAACGAGTCCTTGACAAATCCAATGACCCACTTTCCTTTAAGGTGCTAGAAGACGCCCTCTGGCCAATGTACAAGACTGCCCCAGACAGAAACGCCCGACGCCGAATCCAGACCGGCCTGTTCCTAGTGGCCCTGATGCTGAGCTCAGGGTGCCTCGGTGCCACTGATGAGATCGTCGAGCAGCCCGAGCCCTCGGTGGTGATCGCCAGCGTGGTAATCGAGGGCTCGCCGACCACTGCCAGCCACCTAATCATCGCCAACGTCGTCATCGAAGAGGGAACAGCCCCCTACATCGCCAACTGGCGCCTCGACGGCGCACTCGTACAGACTTCCAACAGTCTGACCTACGACGCGGGCTTCCTCTCTGTCGGGACTCACACCATCGAGGTAGAGCTGACCGATTCCAGGGGTGCCTCTGCCGTGTCAGCGGTCATCTTCACTCTGCTTGAGCCCAACAGAGCGCCCACAGTCTCACTTGAACTCCCCTCTGAGGGGGTCGCGGGAGTCCCCGTTGCTTGGTCCGTGGCCACTGCAGACCCTGACGGCGATGTTCTGGTCGTTGAGGTGGACTTCTCAGACGGAATCACTCTGCGTGATCTCTCGGGTCAGCACATCTGGGGCGAGCCGGGTACCTATTCGGTGCACGTCTCGGCTACCGACCCCTCGGGTTTCCTAGCCACTGCTCAGGGGTCGATTAGAATCAACGACGCAGAAGCCCCCTCGCTAACCGTATCAACCAGCCCTTCTCCACAGGGCCGCATCCACCTCAATATGGCCGGTGAGCTCAGCATTACCACTGTAGCGGAGGACCCTCTCGGCCCGGTTTCGATATCGATTGACTGGGGCGACGGCTCCACATCCGATTCGCCTCTGGCTGAGGAGTCTCACCAGTATTTCGTGGAGGGCATCTATGTGGTCCGTGTGACTGCTACTGGACCCACCGGGATATCTACCGAGCGCATGTTTCACGTTGAAGTGGTCTCGGTCGTCGACGACCTTGAGGCCGCACAACTCCAAGAGGAGTTGGAGGGCGAGGGCGAGGAGCAGTTGGAGAATGAAGTCGAGCTGGAGCTCGACCCTGACGGCGACGGCACTGTCGACGAGGTCACGGAGGCTCAGGGAGACTCTGAGTATGACTGGCAGTCAGACTTCGACCCTGACGGCGATGGCTACTACGACGACGACCAAGAGGTCGATGACTGGGTCACCACCGACGAAGAATCGGTGCGCGACGAGGTTGGCGACGAGGAGGCGACCGACGCTATCCCGAGTGACTCTCTGATGATTGAGAGCAGCGTCGTCAACGAGGAGGAGAGGCCTTCCGAGAATGAACTCGCCCCGATTCCCTTCGACAACGAAGCCAATACCGAGATTGTCAACCCAGTTTTCAACGAGGCGTGGGGCGATGTGGACGACACTTCGATGCAGGAGCAGACTTACTCGCGCTCGATTTCACAGGTCACCGCCACATGGTGGAACGACAGCTTTTGGGAGGACTGGGACAATGACGGAGTCCCCGAGACTCTATGTCACAGTACAATGGGGGTTTTCTGGTTTGACTCGGACGGTATCCCCGGACCAGAACGCATCATTCTGGTGCGCACCAAGCAGTGTTCGCACGACCGCGACGGGGACGGTCATGACGACCTATTCTTCACCCGCTTCAGAGGCCTCGACCTAGTCGATCAGAACTCCGACGGCATACCCGAGCGCCACGACGTACTGACCAGAACCGTGTGGACCTGGGACAACGGCACCTACGAGGATGTCAACATATACCTCTTCGTTCATGCTCGCACCGACGCCGACCAAGATGGCAATCTGGAGCGCCGAGTGGTCCTGAACCGCCAGCAGCGAATGGTCGATCAGGGCATAGGTGCGGTACTCACCGCATACTTCTCGCACTCCCGACTCATCCTAAGGGTCGACAGCAACGACGACGGCACCCCAGAGCGCTGGATGGCCATAGATCACACCTCATGGGTCTGGGATCCCACCGAGGACGGTAACGCCGATCGCCACCGCGATAACCTGCGCGCGGTCGTCAGGAAGGACACCGACCAGGACGGCAGCGTCGATGTGGTTCGCGCGCTACACCAGAACACCGTCCAGTTCGACAATGACTCTAACGGCGTCGTCGAGTTACAGTGGACTTGGCGAGCTGGGGTCCTGAAGGTCGACACCGACCACGATGGCGACCTCGACTACACTGCCCGGATGCGAGGATGGCATCAGCACTGGGACTGGGGGATGGTCGAGTACCACATCCACCGATTTTCCCTGACCCGAATGATCGACGATGATGCCGATGGGATTCTGGAGTGGAAGCAGCGCACCATCCATATGTCTAACGCAACAGACTGGGACTTCGACCACCATCTCGAGCAGCGTGAGTCATACACTGCTACCCTGACGTGGTGGG
>Ga0315318_10000127_pt1 | contig 29487 bp, 8 predicted proteins | sample M1200m3416metaG_FD_203703 | JGI IMG/M metagenome (GOLD analysis project Ga0315318, IMG submission 203703) | Ammonia-oxidizing marine archaeal communities from Monterey Bay, California, United States - M1 200m 3416 | ecosystem: Environmental > Aquatic > Marine > Coastal | place: USA: California... | reverse complement strand
TTACGTCGAAGACAACCGACTGCCAGATGGAGTGTTTAGATACTCAAGCCCATATAAGCAGTGGGTATACGGTTATGGAATCCCTGAAATATATAAATCTGAAATTTTATTAAATAAAAATGATCCAGATTACGGATATTGGATTGACTACGAAAACGGAGGAATCGTATTTTTCGGATCTTCTGCTTCCAATAATTTAAATATTACGGCAAAATATAAAGTAAAAGACTTTAACGTATATAATACTAATTTATACGAAGATGATTTAATTGTAGAGAAAAAATTCGAAACGAATAGCAGGTTCAATCAAACATTGCAGGCGATATCTCCATATGATCAGGTTTTGCCTGCTGTATTTATAAATAGCGAAACAATAGAAAACAAAGGGTTTGCATTTGGGGGTCAATCCGAGACCACTATTATGTTTAAATCTGTGGTTATGGCGGAGAATATGTACCAACTCGATGGAATTTCATCTATATTTGCAGATACTCACACAGTTCATTTCCCTCTTATCGGATTCGACGATCATCCTATTAATGAAAAAGGGGACTTAAAGGACGAATCCTTTTCATATCAGTCTAAATTAGCCGAGAAATCGCCATTCTTCATGATAGATAGAGTTGTTACTGCGAAGGTGGGAGAGGGAGTCCGACAGCAAATTTCACCATCTATTTATTTAGGATTCTTGGATTTCGAGGTTATTTCTGTGAGATTTTTGCAACAAAGTTAATATTTTTCTTCACAATATGATATAGCTAATGTAATAGTACGTGAACGCCTATAATACAACCAAAATAAAACCATGGCCAGAAACAGAGTAATTTATCAAAGTGAAGCCCTTTTCGTTAGTCCTAACGCTACCGGAGCTCACTACGTTTTAAAGAAGATCAAGAGCTACGACGGAAGCAGCAGTACTGAGAGCGACGTCAATATTACCGACGTCGGTATCGATCAACTGAATCCAACTGCCACCGAATGGGCGACACCGGGGTCTAGCGCGAATTGCCTTCAGGCTTTTATCTCGGGAGATCTTGGAGTCGCTGCAGCCGATTATGGAATTCTTAACAATCCTAACCCTTCGGCTGGAAAGCACGTTTTATATAACAAGAAAGCCGATTACGAAACTTTCAAGGGAAATAACGTAAACTCTACCGGTTATCTTATTATTCCCGGCGAACAATCAGAAGGTTCCGTAGAAAATCTGGTTCAACAAATCCATAGAGTTCAAAGTGCTAATTATAGTTTTACTATCAATAGAACAGATGTTAATGAATTTGGCCAATTGGCTAGAATCGATTCTCTTGTTCTGGAGCCACCCACAGTTAACTTGGACTTCAATTACTACCCAACAGACGGTAGAAACGAAAGTCTTTTGAACCTTCATGTTCAAGGTATCAACGGGAGTACCGTTGAAAACGCAGCCGGCCTTCACTTGAAGGACGCAGGCAAAGGACAGAACTTCTTCATCATGACTTCTCCGGAAGGCACGGATGCTGTGAATTATTCAGGCGGGGACGATAACAAGGGAACAATTGCCCTTGGTAACGGATATCTCAGTGACTGGAGCATCGAAGCTTCTGTCGGAGCTATCCCTTCTGCTTCTGCAACAGTTGAGTTGTATAACGCTAAATCCGATAAGGGAACCAAAGAACTTGGCGTTCCTTCTGTTGATCTGGAAAAGGGATCTCCAATAACACCTACGGAATTTTCTCTTCCTCCTGCGGATAGTGGAAATGTTCACGCAACCGCTCTTAGGCCGGGGGACATAAAGCTAACGATTCCTTCCGATCTGTCCCTGTTCAATGATGTTGATGAAATCAATATTCAGAGCTTCAACCTTTCTATCCCTCTGTCTAGAACACCAATTGACAGAATCGGATCCAGGTTCGCATTCTCTAGGGTAGTTGATTTCCCAGTGACGGCTTCGATGACCGTTAATGCTCTAGTTTCAGAGTTGAATACCGGGAATCTTGCGAACATGCTTGACGATTGCGAAGAGCATAACGTTAAGGTCCAAATGAAATACAATGAGTCTTGCACCGCTGGAGAAGCTAAAGATTCGTTGATTTTTGACTTCAAGGGAGCTAGAATCGATAGCGAAAATATCACATCCGATATTGGAAGCAATAAGTCGGTAGATCTTACCTTTAGTACTCAAATTGGCGGGCCAGAGGATGACGAACACGGAATTTATATTTCCGGGCTTGCTCCTTCTAGTGATGACCCAATGCCTACTTGGGTAGCTAGTTCAAGTTGCTAGTAATTGAGCGATTTATAAAGAGCTAAGAAATTAGCTTCAAAAAACCCCTGAGTATTCGGGGGTTTTTTGTGTATATAGATATAAGGAAAAAGGAATATGGCGATTAAGGTACAGGTTCACGAGAGAGGGCTCCGTCGGTCTATTGAAAAGACCGTCAATTCCGTTAATAGGCGGGGCTTGCGCGTAAATCTAAATGGCAAGCAATTCTCTAGGCCCCTTGGCAAGATTACTGGGCAGGTAAGCGAGTTCAACAAATCCCTTGAGGCTTCAAATGCTCGCGTATTGGCTTTCGGTGCTTCGGTAGGAATAATTTACGGAGTGCAAAGAGCATTCACGGAGTTAGCAAAAACTGTAGTTGAAGTGGAAAAGGCGATGGCTGACATTAATGTAGTCATGGGATTAAGCTCTAGTAAACTTGAGGACTTCAGCCAAGGTTTATTTAGAGTAGCTAAGAATACGGCCCAAAGTTTTAATGAAGTATCAAAAGCCGCAACTGAATTCGCGAGACAGGGTCTTACCATGGAGGAGACTCTAAAAAGAACGAATGATGCCCTGATTCTTGTAAGACTAACAGGGATGGATGCAGCAGAGGCGGTTAAGGGCTTGACTGCGGCTATCAATACGTTCTCAGACGCTTCCCTCACTTCTACTCAGATATTGGACAAAATGGCTGCTGTGGACGTTAGGTTCGCCGTTAGCACTGAAGATCTTATTGACGCAGTATCAAGAGCGGGTGCAGTGGCTCAAGATGCGGGGGTAAATTTCGATCAACTGTTGGGGACTGTAACCGCAGCCCAACAAATGACTGCTCGGGGAGGTAAGGTCATCGGGAATAGTTTAAAGACAATATTTACGAGGATACAAAGAGGTAGTACAATAAATGCACTCGAGGATTTAGGTATCGCAGTTAGAGATGTCCAAGGCAATACCTTGCCTGCTATACAGGCATTAAAGAATCTATCGGATACTTACGATCAAGTAGGGGATGCAGCAAAAGCTTCTATTGCGGAAAAAGTAGGTGGAGTATTTCAGATTAATATTTTAAAAGCATTAATAAAAGACCAAAGAAACGAAACTGATCTTCTTTCGAGAGCGACAAAGGTTTCGTCGAATGCTTCCGGGGAAGCTCACAGAAAAAACATATTACTGCAAAAAACATTACATTCTCTTGGAAAAGAAACGATAATATCTGTAAAGGAATTAGCCAATACAATTGGGCAACTTTCCTTAGCTCCCGGCATAAGAGACGTTTTCGACGTTGTTAAAAATTCATCGGAATGGCTTAATAGCGCTTTAAGCAAAGATTCTGACGATTGGGGTTCAAAAGCAGCCAAGGGTTTCCTGAAGGGATTGGGGAAAGTTCTTACTGGTCCGGGACTAGTATTGTTTGTGGGCATCTTAGGGAAATTGGCGGGCATGACGATGAAGTTCCTTGGGGGCAGCGTTTTGGAAATGATGAAATTGACCAGTCAAACCCAAAAACAAAAAACCGTTCAAGCTAGCATTAATCAATTATTGAGTCAAAATATGGGGCTGCAACAAAAGTTGCTGGCTCTTTCCGGGAATAAGGCTGCTCAAGAAAGGGTTATTTTAACATTGCTTCAGCAACAAGCGGCGGCGGCGGCAAGAGTGGCTGCTGTTTCCAAGAGTGTTGCCCCAGCAGTAGTTAGAGGAGGTTTTGGCCCGACACTTAGGCCAGGAAAAAGCGAAGGGCATGTTCCTAATTATGTATTGCCTCAAGAGAAAATCGCAGAAAAGATGGGGGCATATGCGGGTGGATATAGACCTGGGAAAGTAAAAGCCATTAATATCCCCGGAGAAGGTAGGTCGGTGATGAATACTGCCGAAAAAGTAGTGCGCTATCCGGGCATGGCTCAACCTGAAATTAGACCTCCAAAAGCTAGTCCTGCGGGGAGGCAACATAGAAAGGCATTTGAAAAGACTCATGGATTTAATCCATATAGTACAGGCTTTGTTCCGAATTACGCTCTTACTCCCAATATGATAGCGGGACTTAGGGCTAAATTAAGACCGGGAAGCGGAGCAACTCCCAATGAAATAAATATTGCCAAAAAGAAATTAGCCGAACATTTTGCAAAATCTGGAGGAGAAGGGGTGTTGGATGTAAACGCCCCTTGGAGTGAATTGTATGCAGAGAGACTGGCTAGGGAGAATTTCGGCAGAAGAAACTCTTCTGGAGAAACAAGATTTTTTGGGAAAGGTCATGTTCCGAATTATGCCTCCTTATCACCGATTTCTTCTCCTTCTCGTAGATTTCCTAGAAATGTAGACTTCAAGAAGCCTTTGGGGCCTCAAGAAATTGGAGGGAGAAAGATCCCAGCCGGTAAATCAGGAATGCCAGACCCAGAAAGATCGGATTATTCTATGGCTTATCCTTCTGGAATACATGGCTCCGGATTTTCTAAAAAAGGAAGGTTTATTGGTTCTGGAAACTATGGTTCCGTCAGTCGGATTTCACTTGCCGAAATAGAAAAAAGAGCAAGATGGCCTCTGGAAAACGAAACCCATCGAAGTAATGCTTTTAAGGAAATAATTGAAGAATGGGTTAGGTTAGATGTTCTTGCGGGGAAAATGCCACAAAATATTACAGGCCTTGGCAGTAGTTTAAAAGAAGCTGTAATGCATGGCCGGATGAGGAAAGAGTTCGTGAGTGGTAAAAACATGCGAGATATAGGCGAGATTATGCCTAGATTTTTTCGCCGGAGAGGTTCTGATGGAGAAACTAGGAACTTTACCAATGTACTTAATGACGCAGTTCTTGGTCGTCTTCAGGGTAAAGTTTCTAGTTCAGGATTATCCAATTGGGACAAGAATCTCGAAAATATAATGTATTCGAAATCTTCTTATGAAAAAATAACAAAAGCAGTTCAATCCCTCCCCAAAACTTTCACATTCGGAGACAAAACTAGAAAGTTTTCTGATTGGCTTCCACGCAATCCCGGGGGTTGGACTTCATTGAACGAGGCAAGTCCAGGCTCTTTAAGTGATTATCGAGATAAAATAAGGGATATTACTGGCAGGGTCTCCAAGGAAATGGTTAAAAAAGGAATGGTAAAAATTGTTGATGCCGGATCTGGAGGCGGGAATTTACTTAGGACTGGGAGCGGAGCCCGAAGAGGACAGGAGCCCATTGTTTCCGATAAGACCTTCGGTATTTTTGCCGAGGACATATCGCGTTACCGTTTAAGGAGCAATGCTCGACGGGAAAATATCCCCTTTGAGACATTATCGGAAGTCTTGGCGCATAAGGGCACCCCGTTTCCAATGTGGCATCAAGGCCATGTTCCGAATTATGTGGGCCAACCCGGGAATTTAGGTTTTACCAAATTAATGGCTAAGGAAAAATGGTTCCAACAGCTTTCCGGCGGCATTAAACCAATTACTCATACGAAATACAAATTTGGTCCGCAGTTTGACCCCAAAGGTAACCCAGAACTTTACAGCCCAAAAACGAAATTATTAAATCATGCCAAAAAAGCATACGGTTTGACGGATGCAGAAGCCCACAGTTTTAAAATGGGAATTGATGATGCTTATGGATGGGTAATGCCTACTGGTGGGTCTAAGATGTTCGGATATGAAACAGCTCTTAAGGATTTACAAAAAGGAGATTTTTCTACTATTTTAAAACGACTTATTGAACGCAAGCAATATGGGGATACTTCTGCAGTTCCAGAAGCATATCCTCATGGCAAGCATGATAAATTAACTATTCCTACAATCTTAGACAAAAAAAATACTCCATCAGGATTTCCTTCTCATTTCGTAAATCAAAAGAATATTTTGGGTATGATTCATGGCCCGGTCTTGAAAAAAGCCTTGGATCCTTACGGTCATATGTCACCGAATCACCCTGCCTTTTGGAACGCCAAAGGCCATGTTCCGAATTATGCAGGATTTCCAAAAGTTTCGCAAAGGAACATGGAGGGAAACTTAAGGAGATTAAGAGATCAAATTTCTCCAGAAAATTTAAAACATTGGGGAAGGTCATATGAAGATTATCACAATATTGGCCAAAAGATAAAGGGTCCGTTGGGCATTTCCTTTGATAAATACGCGCTAGCATCTTCTGCTCTTTCCCCCGGAGTTCCGATGGAGCAAGCCGGGCTTGATGTAATTTCAGCCTCTTTGGCTCATAGAGAAAAAATGGGGAGTTTCACTGCAAGCAGTTGGCCAGAAAATCGTAGAAAGGCATTAGATATAATGGGAGGAGCGAAATTGTCTGAATATAAAAAGGCAATGAAAACTAATTCATTTTATGAAAACATCAGAGATCCGTTTTCCTCTAAAAGGGTTACCGTGGATTTTAGGGCTGCGGGCCAAGCGGTAAATAAGCCATTTTCCACAAAGGATATCGGTAGATTGGGAGGCATAAGCCCAAAAGAATACAAAAAAATCGAGAAGTCTTATATTAACGTAGCCCAAGAAGGTGGTCAAACGGGACTTCAGTTCCAGGCTTCTATCTGGAGACACGGAAGAGGGTCTAGAGTTGGGCAAAAGGCCGGGGGATTACTTGGTCATGTTTATGAAAATCCAGAGCTCTTGAAGAATATATCCTATGATGATTGGAGGGTTCTAATGAAATCCCAACACGGGATGAAGATGGATCCCAATAGTTTAATATCGATTCCAAGGTCCAAAGGCCATGTTCCGAATTATGGAATGAGAATAAACGTCCCCGGCCCACCACCGGGCAAAGGATTCGGGTCTGTTTTTGGCGGCGGTTCTTCAGGCGGCGGTCCTTCAGGAGGTGGTTCTTTAGGAGGAAAAAGATACACAAGTATAAAATATTCTGGACTAGAAAATGCCCGATTGCGATATGGCGGAAGGAAATTCAAGATTAATCCCGATGATGAATTCCTTCGTTCCGCAGTAGATCAGGATACGATTATTCGGAACATTGCAGAAATGGAAGGACTTAAGTTTCATCAGGTGGTAAACAAAGGAAAGATGGGTCGACCTGGATTTGAAGATGTTTCATACGATAGGATCCTTCAAAGCATCATGCCCTGGGGTCGTGGGAAAGGATTTAAGGGCATCACGGGAGAAGAATCGGTTCTCGGCTGGATGGATCACATAAAGAAAGGAAAAATTAATTTGCCCTTGCAAGAATTTCTTTCCATTATAAAAGGTGGAAAATTTACAAGCCTTCGCAAATATCGGACCCTTGATGATTACGACATGGGGTACGATCAGGCCCGTGGAGGAGTAAAAAAGTACCTTCAAGGAGGATCTCCCCCCAAGGGCTATTCTTCTTTCGCTTCTCATAGTTTAGATTGGAACATGCTTAAGGTTCATGGCCTCCCTGTCGCCAACAGAGGTTTTGTTCCCAACTTCATGGCTCGACCAAAACCTTTGCAGCCTAATATATTCCGCAAGGAACCTCATTCATGGAAAAATACTGATTTTGAAGCTAAAATAGCCAGCAAACTTCAATTGGGCAAAGATTGGAAAATGACTGACGCCATGAAGAATGAAATCATGGGGACCACGGAATATAAAAACTGGAGTAGCTCCCTAGCTGCAGCCGAAAATATTAGAACACCTGAATTTATGGACTTAGTTCATAATATTATTTACAAAGAAAAATTAAGAGGGAGCAAAGTTTCAGGAAATCCTTTTAGTTCTTCTCAAGTAGAGGGGATAAAGGCAAAGCTGCGTCCTGAGGCCAATGCCGCAGAGGGAGAAAAAGTTATAGCCGAAAGATTATTAAAAGAGCATCAAGCCAGGGTAGATAGAGATAGGCCTTTTGCGGAAAGATCATCTTTAGCTCATTGGGAGAAAACCCTTGGTCCCGGCATGTTGGATAAATATAGTAAATACGGTGCTTTTGATCAGAGCATACTTGATTCCTTTAGTGTTGCAACTAAATTCTTAAGTCCTAATCAATTGCAAGCGGCTACTCATAAATTTCTTTTGGGGGCCGTCGATAGCTCTAATGCCGGTGCAACCGGCATGAGGTTAACACTCAATGATAAAAACCTTAAAAGTTCAAAGGGCTCATTGGCTGGTCTGGATACAAAAAGCGAAGCAGTGCAAAAGATGCTTTCTGGAGTATCTTACAAAACTTTAATATCTCATATTAAGCAAAAACCTGGGTTTGAATCAATCCCGATGAATTTAGCCCCTTTGAGCGGAGCTCCTCATGGATATGATCGACCAGGCATGGGGTTTAGGATATCAGACATGACTGCGCCTACCTCGACAGATTTGAAACATCTTTTTATGTCTGGCTCAGGAGTAGGTGAAGGGCTTAAAATCTCCTTGGCAAAGCAAAAATCTTCAAGGGATCGTCCTGCCGGTGATATTTTTTCAGCATTAGATAGAACTGGAAAATTAGATAAAATAACCGAACATCTCTGGAAGAAAAGTCCACAGGGACAAGTATACAAAAAGATAAAAAAGGCAAACAAAAGAGCCAAATTAACCGGTTCTGATATGGATCTCTGGCGAGAAATGGATCGTTTAGCTTCGGTAAGATCCCAAGAAATTAAAATTCTGCAAAAAGAACTTGCCAAACGGTCCAGCGAAATTATGAGGACCAGCCTAAAGAAGATCTATTCGTCCTTTGGCGATCCAGCCAAAGCAGAGAAGCTTTGGGATAGGGGTTGGGATCCAATTTCAGTACCGGACCACCTTCCATTTTCTCCGCTAGGGAAAGCGAGCAATAGGTATCATGGAAAATCTTCGGAAGGCTTCGTTCCGAATTATGGCCTTGTTAACAGAAGAAATCTAAATTTAAAACCTGCAACAACAAGTGCAGACATGCCCAACATGGGTGGATTGTCAGACAAGGCGACGTCAACTCTTTTAAAACTTACTGGTGGAAGACCTGAAATGCTGGAGGCCATGGCTCAAGCAGGCAACTCACTCTCATTAGGAAATGCCGCAATGATGGACCTCAGTATGTGGGTCATCGAAATGGGAGGGAAATACGGGTTGCCGATGTTATCTAATCTTTTCAAGGGGAAACCGATAACAAAAGGATTAAAGGCAGATTGGTCTCATTCTGGTTTTGTTCCAAATTATGTCTATAAGCCGAAACCAATGAAGGTAGGGGATTTCGTGCACCATTCTGGAAAGCCTAAGCCTGGACAAGGGCTTGGGGCATGGACTCAGGAACATGCCAATGCCTATAAAGGCAACTATGGCCTGCGGCCCAAGGGGGAGCATTGGAAGTGGGATCCAGCTACGAAGGATTGGGTGTGGGCTCCTTCTGGAAGTGGTGTTTTTCCTTCGGATACTTTATTATATTCTGGAGGTCATGTTCCAAATTATGCCATGATAAGCCCCGGCGCCAGCAATATCCTTCGAGCAAACCCAAGCTTTACTCAGGCTACGGTTGATTCGATAAAAAGGGAATCTGCATTCGGGGTAACCCCACAGGTTGTGGCGGCCCCACAATTGAGAAGCGGAACGAATCCCGGTTTGGCGGTGGTGAATAAGGAGCAAGAGGCCGGCTCATTGGCGAAAGCAAGAAAACTTCATGGAGGATTGAATCCTCGTCAAGGCATGGCCGAGGGTCACGTTCCTAATTACGCTACCTTTGGGCCGGGATCGCCCCTCACCATGGACCAAGTTGTTCAAAGACTTGATAATATAGCTACGGCAGCTGCAGCGGCTGTTGGGGCTCCCCCCCCTCAACATCAAGCAACGGCGCCTTACCCAGGAGGGAAAATGGGGGTAGGTCCTTGGATGAAGGATATTGGAAGCGAATGGTGGAAAGGAGCGGGCCTCCAAAAATCTGTTGCCAGAGCTGGCCGAACAGACGATGCAAGGCAAGCTTGGAGAGAATATAAAAAATTTATGAGCTTTGCGAAGGGAAGTCTTGAGAACACTTCCAAGGCTATTGCCAAAGCCGGTGGTGCGGAAAGATTAAGGGCCGCCGGTCCACAATTCCAAGGTTTCTTTCGTGAAGAGGCCATCAAGAAAACCCTTGGGAAGATAGAAGGTGGAAAGGCGATGACGACTGCCCTGAAGGGAGACTTAACTGATAGGGGCATAGCAAATTTAAAAACTACGTTGACCCAATGGGCTGACCCAACTAATATACATAGCAGCCCGATAAGGCGAGATATAGCCCGAACAATGGTGCCGGCGTTAAAGAATTTAACTGCCGCTGTGGACAAGGAATATGCCAAGAGCGTAAAATCAGACCCCGAGAAAAAACAAGAAAGAAGAGACAAGATTCAGAAGCAACTTCGAAAGCAAGATAAAGCGACACTTAACAATATGGCCCGGCAGGCATCCATTGATAAAAGCCTAAGGGTGATGAGCCAACACTCTGGATTCGGGGGGCCTGGATTAGGTAAAAAAGCAACGCAAAAACTCCTAAGTAATATGGCCGGTGCATTTGGGGCTCAACATGGATTAAGCGACACCCGGTTTTTAATGGGTTCTCAGCATGGCGGCGTAGATCCCACAACCAAAACACAAAGAGCGCTGGCTAGGGATTTCATGAAAACGGTTCAAGATCAAGGGCTTAAATCATCTAAAGCTCATTTGGCTTCTGCGGGTTTTTTAAAGGGAGGGTTTTACGATACCACTCCAGGATCTAATATAAAATCGGGAGGGTCGGCTTTGTATGGGGGAGTGAAGGAATACACGGGCAAGAATCCAGTCAAGGCTCTAGAGAGCCGCGCTAATCTCGCCAGAGAGAAAAAATTGGCACAAGTACACAGCAAAGCTCTTGAGAATCATTCTAAGGCGTTGACTAACTTTAATAAAGCAGTAAAAGGGGCTACTGTTATCGATAAAATTAGAGCTCATTTGCCGGTAGGGAAACTCAGAGGAACCGGGCAAGCTCATGAAGTAAGAAAGGCGAGGGCCGAGGGAATTAAAACCGCATTAACATCAGGTAGTATAAGAACAGCCGATAACCTGGGAATGGGTTTGGCCGCGCAAGCGGCGGCTGCTGCCGAATCAAGAGCAGTCGTGTCGTCCCAAGCAAAACAACAGGCTTATATGACGAAAATGGAAGGAAGAAATTTAAGTAATACTCAAGCTAAATGGGTCGGAGGTAGGTATGAGGGAATGGGGAGTAAAACCCTCGGAGAAGTAAGACAAATGTACGGAATGACTGGGGCTATGGGAGCTGCGGCATCAAGAGCTCCAGAGGGCCTTAAAAACACAGCAAAAAGAGTTGGGGGATCGTTGTTTAACGCCAGTCCAAGCATGGGAGCAATGGGGTTGGGTTTCGCGCTGCCTATGGTGGCTGGTTACATGGCTTCAGACGAAGGTAAATATGAAAGATCCGATTACGACCCATCCTCTGGAAGCTTTCAGGTGGAAAGAGACGTAGGAAGGCAAGTGTTGGGACCGACACTTACGGCGGCTGGGATGGGAGCTATGATTGCTGGTGTGCCCGGTTTGATCGTGGGTGCAGGCTTAGGTTTGGTGCAGGGGTTGAATGATCTTACTTTATCCGTTAAAGAAATTGCAGAAGGAATGGAGAAAGAAATCCAAAGAATATCTGCCGGAGTGCAAAGTGGTGAAGCCTTGTTGCCGATGGTGGAGAAAAGGGCAAAAGCCGCCAGAATGGGAGATTCAGTCGCATCTGATAGGATCGCAGGAGAAATAAGGAATGCGTTGATGAAGATAACGGATCCTTCTATTCAATCGGAAATGATTGGCAGTATTTCTAGTCCCGAAGCATTCTCCAAGATCCTTCAGAAAAATTCTCAAGAATTGGCACTTCGCCAAAATTTGTCAGGAGCAATGTTGTCCTTAAGCGAAGGAGGGGAAAGAGGCTTGGATAGGGCGGCTTCTCAAATAGGGGGAATTATTTTCCAAAGAATGGAGGACATGGATAAAGGTCTTCTTTCCATTACAAATGAGTTTGGTGTTGCCCAAACCAAAAAATCAATGTTGGCAGACCTGAAGGCACTTTCCATTGAGTCGGCAGAGAGAAGTTCTTCCGGATTATCAAGTTCAGAAATAAAAGACTTAAGAAGGAGAGCCGGCCACGGAACGGACATGCCCGGAATGGCGAATGTAGGAACTAAGTCCGGCATAGGCGGCATGGTTGCGGGTGCGCTAACAGCAGCTGCTATTGTAGCCGGGATAGGATTGCTTATTGCTAGTGTCGGTACCGCCGCCCCCGTCCTCGGCGCAATTGGTGCCACCGGGGCCGCAACAGGAACCGGAGCGTTTGGGGCGGCAACAGCAATGACAGCATCAGCAACAACTGCGGCAGCAGGAACTGCGGCAGCAGGAACAGGAACCGCACTTGTCGGGACGGGTATGACGGCAGCGGTATTGGCGGGGACTGGTATAGGGGGGTATCTTGGAGCGAATTTTGATCAGTCAATGGCTGAGAATAGCTTGGCCACAATGGGAGCAACCCAGGAAATGTTCGATGTGATAAGTAAACTAAAGGATATTGGAGCCATAACAGAAGAGCATTCACAGTTTTTAACTACGGCTTATATGAATAGTTCCATAAGTGGCTTAGAGTTAAGCGAGGCTATTAATAAGGCTATTGATAAATATGAAAAAATAGATGAGCAACTGCAATTACAAGCAGAAAGGGTTTTTAATGTAACTTTGGCATATGATAAACTATTTGCAAATCTCAGGAGGCAATCCAAGGATATTAAAGAAGAAGGCAGGCATCGCGCACAAATGATCGGAATGTCGGGTCAAGCCATTGGGTCTTATGATGTCCTAGAGGGAACGAAGGCTAATACAAGAAAAGAATTCGCATTTAAAAAACTCCAGAAATCTCAATCTGCGACAGAGAACAGTACTCAAATTGACCTTAGGCTTCAATTGCTTGATTTTATGAAAACCGGAGCATTGAAGAAATTGTCCGGGGCAGATCAAGAAGGTTTCCTGAAGGAGATTGACAAACCCCAAAGACCGGAACTGAAATCGATTACGGGTCTTACGGATTATTTTTTAAATAATTTTACTTATGACTTTGATTTGTTAGAAGGTTTGGACAGGAAAAACCAAGAGAGAGAAATCAATAATCAATTGGCAGCATTAGATAAGATAAAGGAGAAAGATCAATTTGAGCAAAATAAGGCATTCCAGGAAGCCGATGCTTTTAAGGGTCTAAAAGGTATTGGATTTGATGAATACCATAAAACTATCAAGGCATTAAAAACTCAGATTGATAGCCTACCTGAAGACCAAACGATTGCTCCCGGCCAAGCAATATTCACAAAGGAGATCAAATTGAATGAAAAAAATAAACAAAATTTAGAGTTTAAAAAACATTTAATGGATACTCATTTGGATCAACTGAAAACTTTACAAAATAATCAATTTAAAGAGTTACAGCTGCAGGAGGGAGTAAATTCGGCCAGAGCCCACATGCTTGATAACATAAATAAAGTTAATTCTCAATTTCAACTTCACTTAACTCAGGGTTCCGGTGAAATACAAAAGCAAAAGGGCGGAGTACAGGACTTAATGCAAAGAAAAGCGTTATTTCAGGAAGAGCCTTATGCATTTCTTAATAAAACGGAGCAATTTGAGTCGGACACTTTATTAAAAAGAGACATACTATACGAGGGACAAGATATAAGAAAAAAAGAAGGGGTTATTAAGGCGAAAGAAGAAATCCAAAGATTGCTTTCAAATGAAAAATTAATTTTTTCACTGGACAACCTTCGAGATCAAGTGGATAAACTAGTAGTACAGATGGGTGGTGCGTCTTCGTCTCAAGCAGGATCTTTGGCATTTCAGTTGTCTCCCGAAGATCGCATAAAGGCCAAAGCGGGAGCTCTAAAACAGTCGAAAAAATTGACATCATCCGGGATCGTAACAAAAGCAGAAAAAAAGCTGGAGAGCTTTAAGATAATTGACGAGTATCTAAAAGGACAAAAGGGCGAAGGGGCAAAATATGATAAACAATTAAAAGCATCGAGAGATGCTATCGCAAAAGTGGGTCAAATTTTCCCTACTTTAAGTGGGCAGACGGATTGGCAGGCGAAGACAAAAATACCTGAGGCCGGATCCGTGGCGCATGCCTATTTTGGCAATAATAAAAACCCCTTAGGGCATACGAACCAATTTAAGGACCCCGGAGGCCTCAAGTTTCAACAATATTGGGAAAACAACATTCGTAATCAGTATAATAAAGCGCCAAGTTCGGGGCACAGGTTCCTAAGCGGCTTTAAATCCCAAGGGGGTAAAGGCCGTGGTATTAATAATTTAATTACGGAAGAATTCGCAAAAACCCTTGCAAGTGAATTTTCAGGATATAATTTTAGTCCTAGGGTCCCAGAGAGCATTGATCCCCAAAACTGGGGAGATTTTAGAGAGGATTATGGGCCATATTCCGCAAAAACGATAGGTGCTTCCCGAAAAACGAAAAGGGCGCGGCGCACTAGTACGGGAACAAATAAAACCTATGCAGATTCGGGGGTTTCTATATTCGAGTCGAGGGCCCTGCTCAATGAGAAAGGCCATAAAGAATTAAACCTAAAATATTTGCTCGAGCAGGCTGGAAAAGGGGCTGAAGCTCATGCGAAGGCGAAACTGCAAGGCGGCGCACCGTTAAGTGGAGAAGAAAAGGAACAATATAGGGTATTCGAAAGTCTTGGGAGGGCTTTTCAAAACTTAGAGAAAAATCATAATATTAAAGCTTATCTTACGAAAGGAGCCCACAAGGGGAATGTGGATTTGGCAAACTTTTTGACAAATTGGGAAAAAACATTCGGGGGGGATCTTGAAAACCGGACTACCTTGGACAAGCAAGCCGTACAAGCAATGAACGAGCCGAAACTCAAGGGAGCAATAAGGGATATATTGAAGCCGAGCCATACGGGAGATTTGAAGAAGTCGGATTTGGGTACTGGCCAAGGATATAGCCCGGACCTATTGGCCAACCTGCTTTCGGGCACAAATCTTAATGAGTCGGGCCTAAAGAAAGATTTGAGTGCTGCAATACTATTGCACAATCAGAAAATGGGCGAACAGGCTATTAAGATTTTTGAGACTATCAACAGGTCCAGAGTTGCCGCAGGGCTGAAACTTCTGAATCCCGCGTCTATACCTGGCAGGCCAGCGGGAGCGGCAGTTGGGTTCCCCGTAGCCCCCAGTGCTACAGGCTCTCCTCCAAGATGGGGCGGCGGGCAAGGACTCAAAGCCTATGAAGATGCCACAGTTGCCCAACAAGAAGAAGCTAAGCGAGCAAACTTCATGAAGAATATTAACACTGCGGTAATGACGGAAGGCTTTTCTGTAGCAAACTTTGAGACTGCGATTTCAGAAATGCAATCTATGCAGAGCTCAGAAGATTTAGAACAACATTTGCAAAATATTCTAACGCAAAACAAAGGACTTAAGGTTTTTCAAGTCAATTCAATTAAAAATCTTCAATCGGTTTTATCATCAGCAAGGGAAACCATGGAGCAAGATCACCAAAGAGATATACGCGAGCTTATGACTAGCGTGAAAAAATTCAAATATTTTCAATCTCCGGCTGCTTTATGGGGAAAACAAATGCAAGAAGCGATTAATGTGTTCGATGCATCCAGAGGAAAAGATTTTAATAAAGATAAAATCCAGGAATCTTTTGAGGCGGGAGCAGTTGGTAAAGATGTGGGAATTCTTGCGAAATGGGGGCAGGCATCGAAGGCGGCTGAAGTAGCCAAAAGATCCGACTTGACGACAAATCTTGAAAAAAAGCAACTCGAAAGCGAAGCCAAAAGATTTACTATTTCTGTGGGAGCAAGTATGGAGAGCACCAAAGGGAAACCAATTGATATGGGCCCGGATGCTTGGAGAGGATTCTATAAGGCCCCTTCTAAAGACCCGTATATGAAGACTACTACAGCCGCAGGACTATTTGGCGGAACTGTAGTCAAAAATGAATTAGATGATGCCAAATATAAGGCTGCTATTGGTCGGGCAGAAGAAGAAGCCAAGCAAGCCGCCAAAGATGCCCAATACACCCCTTTCTCCTTCAACCTCGATACTCTAGACAAACCTGTAGAATTAAAAACTTTCGAAGAGGCTGAGAAGTGGAATAAAGAAAATTCGGGATTTCTATCGTCGCAGATAACAAAAGCCAAACAGGCAATTGAAGTCCAGCAAGAGGGCCTTGCGAAGAGAAATGTTTCAGATGCAGATATCTATGAAAGAAAAGGTGAGGCAGCAGGCTTGAAGAAGCTAGACGAAGAGGTGGCTTATTTGAATGAAATAATGCAAAAATTAAATCAATCTCTAGAAAGAAATACTCCAAGAGATAAAGGGTTCGGAACGGAATTCATGACGAATATGAGCCGGGGCTTAGGAATTGGATTCGCAGAGGTTCAGAATCAGGCAGAGGAAATTTATACGAGGCTTGGGATACAACTCCCAACCGCATTAAGAGACGGCTTGACTGACGCAATGATGCTCGCAGTTGAAGGGGCTGACGAACTAGGCGATAGGCTAAAAGAAATAGGAACTGGTTTCTTAAAGATTATTCAAAGGGCATTCCTAGAAAGCGCTGCTTCAAGAGTAGTAGGGGCATTAGGGCTTAATAGCGGAGGAAAAGTAGTAGGCGGGTCTGGAGTAAAGGACGACGTACCCGCTGTATTGACTGGTGGCGAATACGTCATTAATCGTCGTTCCGCTCAAATGTATGGTTATGGTTTTCTGGAAAAACTGAACAGGGGAGAAGCCCAAGGGTTTGCTCGCGGCGGGGCTGTGAACATGAACATAACCGCAGGGAGAGCTGCCGAAAGAGAAGAATATACGGATGAAAATAAGAAATACGGAGACGTAACCAAGTATAAGACTATTAAAAAAGGAAGGGCGATAGATAGAAGAATGTCCGGTTTCGCAATTGATAATGATCCATTGATTGCCAAGATGTTCAAGGATCAGGAGTCTCAATTCGGAGAAGATCTTCGGACTAAGGAAATGTTGAAGGACAGAGAGAAGGCTAAAAAACAAGCGAAGAAGAATAGAAAACATATGCTACTTCAACTCGCCGCTGCTGCCGGGATAGCCTATACCGTGAAGAAGGTCACGGCCTGGGCGCAGAAAACAAAGACCTATAAAAAATGGTCAGGAAGGAAGTTTGAGAGGAGAGCCAGGAGGGAATTGGATGCGGGAAGGGGTGTTAAGATAGAGGGGAACGGTCAAACATATAGACACCCCGACAAAAAAGCCAGGACTGACGAAAGAGCACATCTTGAGAAACTTTATGACAACGGAAGGGGCGAGCATGAAATGCTTAGGTATGCTCAAAGGAATGGAATAGGAATGGACTATAGTAGGGGGGCTATGCAGAATCCCTTGACGCGAGAACGCCCCCCGTTTCATCAACAGGTCACGTTAAAGCGGAATAGCGGTGGAGCTATCCCATCCCAAGCCAATTCCCTCTTGACCGGTGGGGAATTCGTAATGGGATCTTCAGCCGTAAATAAATACGGAACCGGGTTTATGAGTAGGCTCAACTCAGGATCAGTTTCAAGACATTCCGAAGGGGGTCTCGTCGGATCTTCAGGGGGCTCCGCCAGTAATACCAACAATGATATTAATATCACTGTAAACGTTGACAAATCAGGAGGAACTCAAGATACTGAAGTCGCAGGAAATTCCGCAAACGAGGAAAAGATTTTGGCTAAAAAGATCAAGACTGCAGTTTTGGATGTAATTAACGACCAACGAAGGGTTGGTGGATCACTTAGGGGATAATGGCACAAGGCAATATAAATGGATTTGATCAAGATTTTTATTTAGATGGTTACGCGATTTCAGGAGTTCAAAGCCTGGATGGGGGTTATTCGGTACAATCTGATCAGTCGACTTTTCTAGGGAACAAGGGAAGGGTTATGCCCTTTCAAACTTCGCCCTCAATAGGGCAGTTTTCGGTTTCCAAGGATATGACGTCCCAACCATCAGGGATAACTAAATGGTTAGGAGAAGAAGGCTTTAGCGGGTTATTCAAATACGGAGAAAAAAGCTTGGCGTTTCAAAGTGGTTTCATGACTGAATATAGAGCTTCTTTCTCTCCTGATGATTTGCCGCAAGAGCAATTTGCCCTCTCCGTATTCGGAGAAATGGGCGGGGATTTTTCCGTTGGAGAATTAAAAAGCAAAAATGAAACTAAATTTATTCCATCTTCCAGCGGAATAGAAATAGAATGTAAGGGGAGAGAAACTAATAGAGTTACTAATTTTCAATATGGAGTAAGGGTAATCAGGGATGCTCATTACGGGATAGGTTCGAAATTCCCCAAACAAGTAAACCTCACACTGCCTTACGAAATATCTCTCAATTTAACGCTAGAAGTAGACGATTACGAATCAGAGAACGTTTATACGACGATTAGAGATGGTATAGATTTAACAGGCATTAATATAAAGATTTCAGACAAGTGCGATTCTTCTAAAAATATCGAATATAAGATAGAGGATGCTAGTATTGTTTCTGAATCAATAGCAGGAAACTATAACGATCAAGTAACGGTGAGCCTTCAATACAAAGCTTTCTCAATGAATGTTCCTGAAATAAATTACAATGTCTAAATTTATAAGATATACCGAATGCCCCGTTAAGATTAACGAGGATTTCTATTTGGCAAAAAGAGCTTCTATCGGGGCGCAGGCTTCTGCAACAACTCCTATAGAGTTCGGCGGCAAGGTTGGTATATCAACAGGCATTGGACCAGAGAGGTCTGAGTTTTTCATGCAGTATTTTGTTACTGGGGAGAATGACCCAATAGCGAATCTAACAGGAAAAAATTCTTGTTCCGGATCATTTGGTGGAATAGAATTCTCAGGAGCTTACTTGACTAACTATCACATAGGCATAAAGCCGTATGCCCCCGTAGAGATGTCGGCAAGATTTGTTGTTCTATCAGGATTTAATAACAATATACAAGAAAGTTCTTTTTCGGAAAATGATTATACGGTAGCAAATGGAGCTAATGTGGAATTGACCAATATGAATTATCTAAACATAGGGATGGATAATCCTGTGGAGATAACTTATGAAGTTGCCTGCGAGAGAATACCTAGTTTCGTAATAGGCAGTTCCTACCCTCGACATGTAAACCTAGGAGCAGTTGAGAAGTATTTAGACATAAATGGAGATGATATTGGAGACGTTATCAATTATCAAGAAAGAGATATAGCTGAAATTAGCATAAAGGCTTCTGATGAATTGGGAAGATCTAGGGGTCAAACTTTATTTTGTTCAGGGGCTATTGAAAACCAAAGGTTGGATGTTTCTGCAGGAGGAACTCTTAACGGGCAGGTATCTATAAAGGAGGTCATTAGATGAAGGCTGACCCTATTACCGGTTTCTGGGGAATAGAGAGGGGCTACCTGGCTTCTCCCGCATCTCATGAACAATTCAAAAAGGATGTTCTGACGGGAACTACAATTAATAGTTTCGAGTATGAGGATCCATTTAACTTTATTCCTTCTTACGGGGCCACGACGTCTCTTAATTTTAATAATAATTTTATTCAATTTGGAGATGGGTACTCCTCTCTTTCATCTCAAGGGTTGAATAATGTCAGCATGCAGATGAACCTTCCCTTCTATGAGAGAGAAGCGTCGGAGATAGAACAGATAATAGAACACGTAGAAAAACATATTGGTTCTCCGTTTCCGTTTCAAACCGTAAAGTACGACGACTTGGAGCCAAATGAAAAATACAAAGCCCTTTATTCGGTGCCTCCATATTTTCAACAAGAATTTCAATGCGAGGGAATAGAAAGGAATTACAGCAGGGGAGAGTATCAAAACGTAGATTTAGTTTTTGGGAATAAAAACATATCATTATTTTCTAAAGACTATATTTTTGCCATACCCTCAATGCCTACGAATTTTTACGATAAAATAAAGGCGGAAATCAAAAAGGATACGTTTGAGCATATTCCTGATCAGAGCTTGAACGAGACGTCTTTGTTTAGGGTCAAGAAATTTGGATCAACTAAGTCTAGGCCGTTTGCTGGTAAAGAAAGAATAAATGACAAGACCCTGACATACGATCTTCTTTTTGATCCCATAGATCTGGAAAAGATGACTTTAATTCTTGCGTTTATGATGTCGAAGGCCGGAACTTGGTTTTATTTTAGCCCGGATGGGAAAGAATCTAGTCGCAAAAAGTTTATTTGTAATGAAATTTCACAGAGTTATACTTATAATAATGTATTCTCCGTAAGATGTAGGATAGCAGAAACAATCTCTTTCTAAAATGCCAAACAAATCAGCCATAAAGTCGCAAAAGATCACCTCCGAATTATTTGGGGCGGTGGCAGTGGAACCTATAGAGCTATATACGATCCATAGTATTGAGAATGAGGACTCCGCCAGGAAAATAAGGTTCCACGGAGGAATAAATGAATTAAGAACCCCGGTAACTTTCGGAGGTCAGGAATATTATTACATCCCATATGAATCTTCCGGATTTGGCTCTAAGGCGGATGGGAGTGTCACAAGGCCTTCTCTAAAGATCATAAATATTGATGGGTTTGTTTCTACTTACGCTCAGGATAAAAATGACTTAATAGGGGCGAAGGTAAAAAGAATGAAAACCTTCCTCAGGTTTCTAGATGCAGAAAATTTTCTTGGATATAATGATGATGCCGCATTGAAGCAGGAGTGGGTTGAGAAGGGAATTGATCCTGATCCTAATGCATTGATTGATAATGAAGAATGGATTATCGGCAGAAAGATAAATGAAAATAGATTTTTTGTTGAATACGAATTAACTTCTCCCGTCGATTTGGAGAACGTTTCAATCCCCCGAAGAAAAGTAATCAATAATTATTGCTTTTGGAAATACAGAGGGCCTGTTTGTGGTTATGATGGTCCTCCTGTTGCGGATGCTAATGACCTTCAAATAAATGGTCCATCCACAGATAAAGGGCTGTGGGAACCTGGCGAAGCTTATGCAAAAGGCGACTATGTTCATGTAATCATAGAAAAGGAACTCCATCCGAGAAAGGTAGTCTACGTATGTATTGATGATAATACTGCTGACATCACCAACAAGCCTTCCGTAAGTACTGATTCCTGGATGGCGGATCAATGCTCTAAATGCCTTAGGGCTTGCAAGATGAGATTCGAGGGCGATGCGGAGGAGCCTTTGCCATTCGGAGGTTTTCCGGGCAGTAGGATATATTGATGAAAAAGAGAATAGAATCAATAGCAAAGGAAAAACCTAATGAGGAAATTTGCGGGTTTGTTCTTTATAATAAAGGAAAGATAGATATTAAATCAATTCAGAATGTGGCGGAGGATAAAAAGCATCTTTTTAGTATAAAACCTAGAGAGGTGATAAAAGCGAAAGGTTTGATGGGTATTTTCCATTCTCATGTGGATTGTGATTCGGAATTTTCGGAAAAAGACCTAACATTTTCAGAGGAATGGGGTCTACCTTTTTTTGTTTTTAGCTTAGTGGACAACAAGCATGGTGCGTATATTCCGAAAACAGCTCCGAAGTCTAGGAAATTCTTAAATTTTCTTAAAAAAATCAAAGAGGAATACAAAGTGTAATTATATTGTAGGTTTAAGGAGATGGCAAAGGTATTTTTATATGGTAGCCTCGGAAGGGAATTCGGGGAGGAATGGGACTTTAGTATTAAAAGCCCCAAGGAAGCTCTGCGAGCCATAGAAGCAAACACCGGCGTATTCTATAAATATCTTTTCCAGAGAGAACGGGAAGGCGTTGAGTATAATATTATTGTAGATAAACATGGGGTTGGGCACCATGATGAGTTGTCGATAGAGTTAGCTGAGGATTCCGAAATACATATTGCTCCAGCCATGGAGGGAATGGGAGAGAACAACGTATTTGAAAAGTTATGGAAAAATGATTCCTTTCAATATGGAATGTATGGTATAGCGGCGGGCTGGCTCCTGGGTCAAGCGGCAGGATGGATGGATGATATGGGTTGGGGAGGAGACGCTTGGTATAATCCGGTTATGATTGCCGAAGGCTTATCTGCTATTTCTTATGAAGTGGGAACGGCCTTGGTTATTCAAGGGATTATAGAAGCAGTAATTGGAGAGCCTGACGGCCCGGATGAAGAAGATAATACGTCAACATTAAAATCTACTAGTTCATTTATATATCAAAGGCCCACCAATCATATGGTTCAAGGATCTGTCGTTCCTGTTGGATATGGAAGACTCAGGGTTGGTTCGTCGGTTATTAGTTCGTCCATCTTGAACATCAGAAACGTTAAATTTGATGATCAAGTGAAAGAAAGAATAAATTCGGGAGAAGATTCCATTAGTTATACCAAACTTACGTAAGTGCAATGTCAGACGAACATCGTACATATATTACTTTTGACGCCCCTAATCAGCCTAAGGCTCGCCCTAAGCTTGGGTTTAGGGATATTTCCGGATTTGAACCTCTTGTAAAAAAACAAGATACAACAAACGATAAAAAGATAAATGAGTGGGAGGAGCTTGAGTCAATAAGTTACTTCAAGGCTCTTGATCTTATATCCGAAGGCCCCATTGAAGGTTTTTGTGATCCTGCCGGGAATTTGGTGAGTGGCTCCGGTATTCTAAAAGGCATATATCTTGACAACACCCCGATACTAAATGAAAATGATACAATAAATTATCGGGATGTTTCTACGGTCTTGATGCACGGAACGACAGGGCAAGATGCAATATACACCGGCCAAACCGGAGCATTCCAATGGATGGAGGACTTTTCCTATGTTTCTCAGACAAAATCAAAAGGAATAATACTTCCTTCTGCATCCTCATTTGGTGGAGAACCCACGGCTAGTTTCGATGGGCATCATACTATCCAGGACAGCGACGTAGACTGGGTGGCTTTGACCTTTAATATCGGCAGGCTTAATGCCATTAATCTAAAAAGTGATGATGGGGAAATCGTACCGAATAGTTTAAAGCTCCGTATTGAGGGGGATTATACCGGAGTTCTTCACCATACAATGGTTGATGACACTAATCTAGGGGATTGGGAAAATCAGGTAGATGGGAAACTGCTTGATCCGGTTACTGGGACCTGTACTACAGACCTCACAATTAATGGAATCGCAACCTCTCCATACCAGGAAGATATTTTATTTAAATTAGTTGATGGCAGGGATGAAGACGGAAAAAGGAGAACCAACAGAAGGATATCTGTTCGCAACTTAACGTCTCTTCCGGAAAATTTCAGTAGAGTTCATTCGGTTAAACTTGAAAGCGTAACGGAAATAATCAAAAGTAACATGAGTTACCCAGGGAGTGCTCAAGTAGGCTCCTTGATTAGGGCGAACTATCTCCCTCGCGCCCCGGAAAGAACTTTCCACCTAAAACTTAAAAAAGTAAAAGTACCTAGTATTTATGTAGAGAATGATGATGCTTCACAGTCAAGGCATCCAGGAACGTGGGACGGAACGTTTAAGGACGAATTGGAATGGACGGATAATCCCGCATGGATATTCTATGATATAGCAACAAATGAAAGATATGGGCTAGGGGAATACGTCAAGGAAGAGAATATAGATAAATGGCAATTGTTCAAGATAGCCAAATACTGCGATGAGCCCGTTCCCACTTCGAGGGATAACCCAGATTACAATAGTGCCTTAGATACCGCAGACAAAATGTATGTACAAGAGAGAAGATTTAGTTGCAATCTTTTTCTTAATAATAAAATGGAGGCCTACAAGGCTCTCTCGGAAATTGCTTCGGTATTTAAGGGAATGGCCTTTTACAACGGCTCTGAAGTATACGTATCTCAAGATTCTCTTAGCGAGCCAGTACTTAATTTTACAAATTCGAATGTTCTTGAGGGCAACTTTACTTACCATGGATCCTCGAAGAACACGAGGTTTACAGCCGTAAAGGTCGCATACAAAGACAAGGATGATAATTTTCTTCCTAAGTATGAATACATTGAGGACCCAGAGGGTATTATTCGACACGGCTTAATAGAGAAAGAAAGTGCCGCCCTTGGTTGTACCTCAAGGGATCAAGCATTAAGACTTGGAAGATGGATCCTTCTCACCTCCAATAACGAACAAGAAGTTGTTAGATTTTCCACGGACAAGCAGGGCGGGTACCTTCGCCCCGGGGATGTCATAGGGATTTCCGACGATAATAGAACAAATTTCAAATCCGGAGGCAGGGTCGCCAAAGTTGTTGGGGATAATGCTATTTCGGTGGATGAAAACCATATTTTACTAGATCAAACACTGGATATTGACGAGGCGAATTTTAAATATTTGAAAATAAGTTTTATTATTCCTAATTCCGGAAAGTTGTCTGAGGAATATGGAGATGAGGTTGTTGCGGAAAAACAATTCAAAACTTTTATACATAGAGATGGGCGAGCAGTGGGGAGCCTAGACTTAGGGAATGACAGAGGGCGACCCTTGATTCCTCTAAATTCACAAACAAGTGAGAATATCGACGGGGGTGTTGATTTACATAATTATTTCGAAGATACTCTCGAAGGAACGAAGATTAAGACAACCATATTTCTGGACATGATCCAGGAAAGCCCCAATAAAAATGATGAATTTATGCAGGGGGGCGCGCTGCACCCAGGAACGCTTAATGATTATTTTCTTGAATCCGGAGTCTTTCAAGTAAATGGCGGATTCGTTAATCATCAGGACAGAGCCAATAATAACCAACAGAAGATAACCGAAGGGGCCGTTTACATTGTTGAGGCTAGTGGAGATGCGAGACAGCAAACCAAGGAATTCAGAGTTCTTGCCGTGGCCGAAGAGGATGACGCAACGTTCACTATAGCAGCCCTAGAATATAACAGGGACAAGTTCAAGGACGTGGATAGTTTGTCTACCATATACAAGTCAAGCACCCAGCTTATATCCGTCACACCAAGTCATGGTGACGCCCAGCCTAATGACCGACAAGGAGTTCCGCCTCCTACGCCAGAAAGCGAAATCTTTACTCCAACTATAATAGGAGGTATTCCTGACAATAATGTTTCCCTTTCTATAAATAGAACCGGAGATTTAGATCAAAACGACGGAACCTTTAATCCTAAGATTGAATTATATTTCTTTAATGATTATGGGAATGAAGGGCAGAACGTCACTCATTTTGATTATAAGATTCAAGAAATATCAAATGTTTATTATGAAAAACTAAAGGATGCCGGAAGCGTAGAGCAGGCTACTGGACTTTATCATTCATTAAAGGACGGCTCATACGTCAAGAATGACAAATGCGGAGATTTCGGGGAAATATCATTTTTAACTGGGTCAAAAGGATCTGAATTTTACGACCCAACCATTCCAAATTTTAGGTCGGATTTTACTGATAAGGTTATTAGTGAAGTTGGGGTTGGCATTGAGAAGATAGAGTTTTCCGGAATAGAGAAATGCGCCGAATCTAATAGCACACCTTCATTGCATTTATATTCAGGGGTAAAAACTGAAGTTGGGGCACTTAAGGAGGAAACTTGGCATGAAATAAGGTGGAAGGCCAGCCGCAAGCATACTATTAGCGATGCTTCGTCGGAAGAAAAGGTTGCTTTCTTTAGATCTAGCGCCGACATTACTCCGCCAGCAAAGCCTTCGGGTTTTGAGGGTAAAATACTATTTAACAATTTATATGAATTCAATTGGGAGAATACTGCCGATGCGGATTTAGATTTAGTTAGATTATATACAGGAGACGGGACTGCAAGGATTGGAAATCCTATTTATGAGCTACAGGCGAACCCCTTAACCAATCAATTTCATACGTTTTTTATAGGGAATCATCCAAAATTAAAGAATGATATAAACCAGGATTTCTATATAACTTCCGTTGACCTTGCCGGAAATGAATCTATCGATTCCGCAAGCGTGATTGTTTCTAGAATAGGGGATTCTTCAAGTGTTCCGATAATTGACGTTTCGTCTAATTTTGATTCTATAGAGAGGCAATCTTACGTAAGGGTTGATATAGATAGCGGGAATTTTAATACGAATCCCGGGCACAGCCTTTCCAATCCCGGGGCGGATAATGATCCTAATTTTGAAAAGTATCAAGTTACCATATATGAATCCGGAACTGAAAATATATTAAGCACTTATGATATAGTTGAGGAATTAAAAGATGAACATGAGGTTACTTATAATTCCATAGGTGGAAAAAAATACGAGGCCCGGCTAGATGTAGTCACAAAAGGCGGGGATTATATTTTCGGTAAAAGAAGTGGTATTTTAGCTTCTGGAGATGACTCCATCCCCGAGGGTCTGGAGGATTTCGAAGTAGATTTACATTTTGGGAATAGGGTCGAGATAGAATGGACGTACCCTGCAAATGTAAACGATATAGAATATGTTGAAATTTATTCGGGTTCGGGGATAGGAGAACTTGAACCTAATACGGATCCCTGGCCGTCCACTTGGGCGAAAGTGGATGAAGTTCCCCGTTCCAGATCATATGAAACCCAATATCTTACTGATAGCCTAAGGGCGGAATTGGAAACAACGACTAATCAGGCTATTCATTTCGCGGGAAGACCAATAGATTATTCGGATAAGGCGGGGCCAATCACTTCCGGAACGATTCACTTCATGGGGTACGACACGGTTGGGCCAGGCTTTAAGTCCAGCTACAGCACGAATTGGAATACCGATAGTTATATTCTTACTGGGGCACATAGCAATTGGGAGTTCTCCGGGCATTATGAGCATGCAGTTCAACCCTCTCTTCTTGATCCTGATTTTGAGAGTTTCCAAGCGTGGGTATATAATGCCGAAAATAATAATTTCTTAACTACGGTTGATATGGATCCCGTCGATCATACGGGACATTACGTTGCCATTCCCGGCAAGCCATTGAAATTCAGGCTGATAGCGAAAAGAAAAACGGGAGACGTTCAATGGTCAAGCAAGACCCCAACTCAGGTATTGGACGACGAGATACCCCCGGGCAAACTGCAAGGTTTTGATGGAGAAATATGGTTTAATGGACTTTATAGACTCAAATGGGACAAGCCCCCCGAAGGTGATATAGAAAAAATACAATTGTATACCGGAGAACCTCTCACGGATAATAAGGCTAATCCCGCTAATTTCCTTCTTGAAAGATTCGAACCGACGAGTCAAGAAATTCTGTTCGGGGTTGAAGAATGGGAAAACAAGATTGGGGTGTCGGAAACATTTTATGCCACGGCAGTAGATTTTTCAAACAATACGGGCATTGCAAGTGATACGAAACTGATATCTAGACTTGGTGATGGCACTACTTCCTTTGGCCAGTTAGAGCTCGGTGTGGCGACAGAAATAGTGGACAATGAGTCGTTTATTTTTGGGAACATATTTGGAGATAATCATCCCCCAGATATCGAAGCAGACCCTAATTTCAAAGAATACAGAATAAGACTTTGGGATGCAACAGATACTTCCAACCTATTACCCTTAGATACAGCATACATAACTAAAGCTAAGGATGAGGCAAGTCTGGATATTGAATTTAAGGTAACACCGGGAAAAACCTATACGGTAGAATTGTGCGTCCATACCATAGGTGGTCAATATTTATGTGATTCCACATTCAATAGCAAAACAACAAAAACCGTGCCAGCCGCCGAGGATCCCAACCCTCCTGCTGAATTAGTAAATTTCGAAGGCAGGATAATATATAATGAATTATATAAATTCAATTGGGATAAACCAGACGATACGGACATAGAAAAAATACAATTATATACTGGGTCGCCTGATGGAAGTTATGCCATCCCCGACAATTTACTCCTCGAAAGATTCGAACCGACCCATCAAGAAATTCAATTTCACGTTAATGACGCCGGAAAAATAGCCGACCTTCCCGTAACCGGTTCGGAATTTTATGCAGTTGCTGTAGATTTTTCAAACAATACTGGGGAAGCAAATAATACGATTGAAATTTTAAGGCTTGAAGAAAATAGTCCAAACTTTCAAAATTTAGAATTTGAAGCTGGAGTGGACTTGCCCCATCATCCGTCTTTTATTACCGGCAATATAAAACCAGATGAGCCGGTTATCGAAGGAGACCCCAGTTTCGAGGAGTATAGAATAAGAATTTGGGATAAGAATAGCGATAGTACTTTCCCGGTAGACACCCAATATTTAGATAATGCCCAGGCAGGAGAAGACATTAGGTATGAGGGCATCCCCGGGAAAGAATACAAGATTGATTTCTGCGTACATACAAAAGATGGAAATTATATATGCAAGTCAGATTTAGACGTAACCCTTCCTGCTGACGAAACAGGCCCCAGTAAAATTCATCCCTTTAAAGGCAGGGTAATATTTAATGAATGGTATAAATTCAATTGGCCCAAGCCAAGCGATACGGACATAGAGAAAATACAACTTTATACTGGGTTGCCTAATGGAAATGATCCCATCTCTGCCAATTTACTTCTTGAAAGATTCGAACCTACCAATGAAGAAATTTTATTCCACGTTAATGACGCTGGAAAAATAGCCGACCTTCCCGTAATCGGTTCGGAATTTTATGCAGTCGCCGTAGATTTTTCAGACAATACGGGCATTGTAAGTGATGTTATCGAGGTATCCAGAATTGGGGATGACCCCCTTGATGGTACAACGCCGGCCTTGAGAAACCTCGAGTTGACTCTATATGAGGAATATAATTCAACGGAAGAAAAGTCTTATATCTCTGGAGATATTTCCTCAGTCCTTCCTTCTATACAGGATGATCCGAATTTCTTGCGATATCGAGTTCAAATATACGATAACAATAATAACAATAGATTGCTGGAAACAAAATTTATTAATGAAACCGGGATTGGTCCAGAATTCACTTATGAAGCCATTCCGGGAAAAGAGTATAAAATAGAACTTTCAGTACAGGCGGAAGATTTTAGTTATATATCCATAGCTCCGACCCAGTTTGTCATTGCGGTAACAGATGGAACCCCTCCCGCCGCTATAGAAAATTTTAAAGTTAAACAGGTATTTGATGATCTTGTGTTTACTTGGGATGCTCCTCCCGAAGAAGACTGCGAGACAATTGTAATATGTTCCGGTCTTGCCGAAACAGACCCTAATCTTAAAAATACCCCATCTCCTGCATCGAAAATTTACAAAAGCGGAATAGGTAAATACTCAGTATTCTCCGAACCGACACAATCGTTTTTTGACGAAGGGTTTAGGGATACGATAGCGTTTAATGCATTTGCAGTCGATCTGTCAAAAAATTCAGGAGACTTTGGGTCTGTCGTTCAGGAGGTTGGTTTTGCGCTGGATTGGGAAAAAGCGATTGACGATGTTACCACTGGTATTCTTGAGTCAATTA
>Ga0315318_10000125_pt1 | contig 29524 bp, 34 predicted proteins | sample M1200m3416metaG_FD_203703 | JGI IMG/M metagenome (GOLD analysis project Ga0315318, IMG submission 203703) | Ammonia-oxidizing marine archaeal communities from Monterey Bay, California, United States - M1 200m 3416 | ecosystem: Environmental > Aquatic > Marine > Coastal | place: USA: California... | reverse complement strand
TTAAAGCTAATATTGTTGAAACAGTTCAAGATAGGGATATTGTTTTTGTTGCTGTTCCTACACCGCATCATCCTGATTATGACGGTAAAGCCCCTACGGCACATTTAGAACCTAAAGATTTTAGTTACGATATTGTTATTGATGTTTTACGTGAAGCAAATCTTCATATGAACAAGGATCAATTATTAGTTCTTATTAGTACTGTTTTGCCAGGTACTACTCGTAGTCAGTTTGTTCCATTAGTTACTAACACACGGTTTGTTTATAATCCTTATTTTATAGCTATGGGAACTGTGGCGTGGGATATGATAAATCCTGAAATGGTAATTATAGGAACTGAAGATGGAAAATTAACTTCTGATGCAGAACAGTTAGTAGAGTTCTATAAAACTATAATGGAAAATAAACCACGTTATGAAGTAGGAACGTGGGACGAAGCTGAGTGTATTAAAATCTTTTATAATACTTTTATTAGTATGAAAATTGGTTTTGTTAACATGATCCAAGATGTTGCTGAAAAGCAAGGTAACATTAATGTCGATGTAGTCACTAACGCTCTTTCAAAAAGTAAAAAACGGATTATTAGTTCAAAATATATGACAGCAGGAATGGGTGATGGTGGATCTTGTCATCCAAGAGATAATATTGCATTACGGCATATGGCCAAAAAATTGGACTTGCAATATGATCTGTTTGATGCTATAATGAAGACACGAGAAGTACAAGCTAAAAATATGGCTAAGAAGTTAGTTAATTTAGCCAATGAAACTAAACTGCCAATACTCTTAAATGGAGTTAGTTATAAGCCAGGAGTAGAAATAACAGATGGTAGTTATAGTTTATTAGTTGGTCATTATTGTTTAGATATCGGATATCATTGTATCCATGTCGATCCATTGGTAAGTCCGCAGAAAGGACCTTTTAGTGCAATTGTTTTATTAGCACATTCTGAATTATATTGCTTCTTGAATGACGATAGTATTGTAGTAGATCCTTGGAGGAAGTATAAATCAACTAAACACAAGGTAATTTATTATGGCAACACACGATGAAAAGAATATTAATAGTTGGAGACAGTAACGGATTAGGTGAATGGGGTACAATTACTCCTGGCCCTGGGTGTGCTTCACTAAGAGATAATACTATTTTTAGACCGTTTAATCAAGATCAATATCTTGAGATAAAATATCCTAAACCCTTTCAATTAGTTTGGCCTGGCTTTGGTTATTCTTTAGAAAAATTGTTTGGTCATGCAGTTGCTAATTATTCTTTTGGCGGTGCTGGAAACTTTGAAGCAATTTTTAGAGCAGAAGAAGCCTTAGGATTAGCACCTCCTTTTACATCTCCTGTATTTTATAATCCCGATGTTATTATTTGGATGTTAACAGAACCTGCTAGAAATTATACAAGAATTAAAGATAAACGTGAGACGGCAGTAGAGGCAGGGTTAGTTGATTTAGAAAAACATTTTCAAACAAGTTATAAAGCTGGTATAGATTATACTAAAACAATTCGTGAATTGGATCGTACTTTAATGCAAGTTGCATTTGAAGGTGCTCAACGTGTTTATGATGAAACAAACATTCCTTGGATTGTAATAGAAGGATGGGGACGTACATGGGGAATGGAAAACGATTATTCTTTTATTAAGCACGTTCATAAAGATTGGTTGAAAAAAATACTAGGTAGAGATATACCTTTAATTACATCTTGGGAAGCAATTAATAATATTAGTTCTCTAAGATCTGATTTAGCGGAAACAGAAGAATTTAAAAAAATAGTAAATGACTATGAAGAAATTGTTAATTATATGAAAGAGTCAGATGATTTTCCTGATAATGCCCATCCAGGACGGATATTGCACGAGCAATTAGCAAAAGAATTGGAGCCTTATGTTTAAAAATATTATTATTGACCATAAAATAAATTTAAAAAATGCAGATGTTTTAAACTTCTTAAAAGTAAGACGTAGATGGCCCCATTCATATCCTTGGGGACAGCCAGCAATTGAAATTATTACTAATAAGGGGGAATCAGTTAATCATTATGATTTATTTAAACATGATGGATTTATAAATTTTGACATATTTAAAAGTTACTATGATGAAGGGTTTACTGCTATTATTTCTAATGTCTTAGATTTAACTGCTGAATTACGTTCATTAGAAAGAAAATTAACTTTAGGATTCGGATCTCCTATTAATGCTAATTTTTATATATCAAAAGGTAATAAAACGCAAACTGCAAGTTTTCCTGCCCACCAGCATGAGTATGAGGTTATAGTTAAACAGTTACATGGTTCGTCTGATTGGTTAGTTGGAGGCAAATCATTAGTTACACATAAAAATGATGTTATTGTTATACCTACAGGAACACAACATCAGGTTGTTACTGTTCCTGAAGAAAGATTATCGTTATCAATTAATTTTGATTGAGGAATAAGATGTATGATATTGTTTTTATAAGCTATGAAGAACCTAATGCAGATAAAGTTTACGAAGATTTAAAGGCAAGGTTTCCTATGGCCAAGCGTGTCCATGGGGTGAAAGGAATACATCAAGCACATATAGCCGCGGCTAAAAAGTGTTTTACAAAAATGTTTTGGGTAGTAGACGGAGATGCTCAGTTAAAAGAAGATTGGAAGTTTGATTATATTGCAAGTGAATGGGATCATGATGCTGTTCATGTATGGCGTTGTCAGAATCCTATTAACTTTTTAGAATATGGACATGGCGGTGTAAAGTTATTGCCAAGGCAACTTACAATAGATATGGATGTTAGTCATCCTGATATGACAACTAGTATTAGTAATAAATTTTATGCTCATGAGGAAATTAGTAATACTACAGCATTTAATACAGATCCTTTTAATACGTGGAAAAGTGCATTTCGTGAATGTGTTAAGTTATCAAGTAAACTTATTAGAGGACAAGTAGATGAAGAAACTGAGATGCGATTATTAGTGTGGTGTAATGAAGGGATGGATAAACCAAATGGCGATTATGCTATCCAAGGTGCAAATGCAGGTAAGAAGTATGGAGAAGCAAACCAAGGTAATAAAGAAGCATTATTTAAAATTAATGATTTTAAATGGTTGAAGGAACAATATGACAATTCCATTTGAAGATATAGTTAAACTAGGGCAAAGAACTATGCTGGAAAATAATATTTTTTCAGTTAGTTGGATCTTAGGAAGATTTTGTAATTATGATTGTAGCTATTGCTGGCCGTATGCTAAAAGCAAAGTTGTAGACCATAGGCCGCTTTTAGAATACATTCGTACAATGGATGAAATTAAAAGTCAAGCTAGGGCACATGGATTTGATCAGTTTCATTTTAGTTTTAGTGGAGGTGAACCTACAGTATATAAAGATTTAATGGGTTTACTTAAAGCATATAAAGAACCTGTTAGTAATTATCTTAGTTTACATATGACTACTAATGCTAGTCCAGGATTTAATTGGTGGAACAAATGGTTAACAGCAACAGAGGGATTAGATCGTAAAAGTATAACAGCAAGTTATCATGCAGAATTTTCTGATGAAAAAGAATTTGCAGGGAAACTTGTATTCTTGCAAGATCAAGGAGTGTTAGTAACAATCAATCAAGTTATGGTTCCTGCTATGTTTGATGAATATCGTGCAAGAGCTCAACGTTTTAAAGATCAAGGATTACACGTTACTCTTAAACCACAAAGTAATGATACAGCAAGTGCAGTAGTTGAAGGATATACTTTTGATCAATGGGAAATATTACAAAATGATATGGAACAAGAAACGAATCAAGTTGCATTATATGATAAAGAAGGAAAAGAATATACTTTAGATCAAGCAGAAAGATTAAATGCTCATCAGTTTAATAAATTTAAAGGGTGGATGTGTAATGCAGGTTATCAAAGTTGTATTGTTCGCGAACCAGGCGGCGAAATTAAAAGAGGATATAGCTGTCATGATGATCCTTTAGGTACTATTGAAGATGGATTTACTTTATTTAAAGAACCTAAGGTTTGTATAACACCGACTTGTGTAAGTAGTGCAGATAGTAAAATACCAAAAGAAAGTGTATGAAAATAGATATTAATGATATAGCTTATTGGATGGATGCAATCCGTGATGAAGATAATCATCAACGTTATCATATGCTAGAAAGCTTCTGGCACGGACAACTTAAAAGTAAAGTTTGGTTATGTGACGAACTTCCTAAAGTTACTCATGCAACAACAAATAAAATAGTTATTTTTGGCGGTTGGTATGGAGTATTATCAACAATGCTTTTTAATAGTGAGCTTGGTGTTAGACATATTACGAGTGTTGATATTGATCCTAGATGTGAAGAGATAGCAATAAAGATGAATAAAAAATATGAAATGGCTGAACCGTCTGCTTTTAAGGCAGTTACAGCAGATATGTGTGATTACGAATATACAGAACATCCGCAGATTGTTATTAATTCAAGTTGTGAACATATTACGCAAAAACAATACGATGCTTGGTTAGAAAAAATAGATCCTGATACATGGATAGTTGTACAAAGTAATAATTTTGCATCACATAAAGAACATATTAATTGTTCTGCTAGCCTTGATGATTTTAAATGGAACTCTAAAATTAGTAAACCTTTTTATTCAGGCACATTAGAATTACCTGAATATGATAGGTATATGATAATTGGAAGAAAATGAAAACTAGATTAATAGATAAACAGTTACAGAACGAAATGTTACAAACAATTAATGCTCATGCTTTAAGTTATGGAAAAGGAAAAGCTATTGATTCAAGAGTTATATATGCTATGACTTTAATACCAAGGCATCATTTTGTTAAAGAATTATCTTACGAAGATATGCCAGTTCCAATCGGTCACGGACAAACTATTTCCCAACCTTTCATTGTAGCATATATGACTGATATGCTTCAACTCCAACCATTGCATAGAGTATTAGAAATAGGAATGGGTTCAGGTTATCAAGCCGCTATATTATCTGAATTAGTACAAGAAGTTTATACTGTAGAACGAATTAAAGAATTATATGAAATGACTGCACCAAAACTTAAAAAGTATGAAAATATTATTAGTAAAGTTGGCGATGGTTATAAAGGGTGGAAAGAATTTGCACCTTATGATAGAATTATGGTAACAGCTATGGCAGACGAAATCCCAACTGAATTAACAAAACAATTAGTAGATGGTGGAAAAATGATTATACCTGTTAAGGGTAAATTATTATTAGTTACAAAGAAAAAGGAAATTGCTGGGGTTCCATTGATTGAGCAACAATCTTTAATAGGAGTAAGATTTGTCCCATTTGTAAAGGATGTCTTAGATGAAGATGTTTGCTAGTATACAAAAATCTATTAGGTCTGGGAAGTTCTTACCAACTGCTGGTAATAATGATATAATTAATAATTTTACTGCTGGTGGTACAGATTCTAACGAGTTATATCAAAAGAATCTTAAAACACAATCTAACGATTGGGAGTATAGAACCAAGCCAGTTAATTACACTCTTAATAAACATCATTACCGAACAGAACAATTTGCAGATATTGACTGGGCAGAATCAGTAGTTATATTTGGGTGTAGTGCGGTATTTGGTGTTGGAGTTGATGATGCTGATACTGTTAGTAGTCAATTATCTAGTATACTTAATCGACCTGTAATCAATATGGGCGTTGGTGGAAGTTCTATTACCTATTCATTGCATAATTCAATAATTTTAAATGCTAACTATCCAACTCCTAAAGCAGTAGTTCATCTGTGGACAGGATATGATCGAACAGTATATTATCATCGTAAAGATTTAACTTTTTATGGTCCGTGGAACGTAACGCCTAGTAACTATATAGGTCGTTGGACAGAATCTAAAGAACACGGAGAGATACACGCCTTATTTGCTAGTTTAACTAGTAAGCAACTATGGGAAGATATTGAGTATTATGAAGCAAGTTACTTCCAAGAAACTGCTAAGGTTATGAGATGTGATGATTTAGGTTCTCCTCGTCCTAATGTATCGGATAAAGGAAGAGACAATATTCATCCTGGTAGGCAAACTATAAGACTTGTTGCAGAAAGAATAGCTGGTAATTTAGATGTATAAGATAGACGACATAACATCAATACACTTTGAGGTGACAAGTAAATGTCAAGCTCGTTGTCCTATGTGTCCCAGAAGAATTAATGGTGGTCCGTTAAGAGATGGAGTAGATTTAGAAGAAGTTTCATTAGCAAATTTTATAGACTGGTTCGATATTGACTTTATTAAACAATTAGACCATCTCAGTATGTGCGGTAATTTAGGTGATCCAATGATAGCAGAAGATACTCTTAAGATTTTTAATTATTTGCGTGAACATAACCCTCATATGGCACTAGTAATGAATACCAACGGTAGTGGTAGAAATAAAGGATGGTGGCAAGCTCTTGCGTTTTATAAAGTTAAAGTTATATTTGGGATTGATGGATTAAAAGATACACACTCTTTATACAGAATTAGCACAGATTGGGAAAGAATTATAGCTAATGCACAAGAGTTTATTAGTGCAGGAGGAGATGCTCGTTGGGATATGTTAGTTTTTAAACATAATGAACATCAAGTTGATGCTTGTGAACAGTTAAGTAAAGAGCTAGGATTTAAAGGATTTAGTATTAAACACACTACAAGATTTAGGGATGGTAAATTAGATGTTATTGATGATGACTATAATATTACCCATACGCTTTATCCTACAAAGAGAAGCGAAGATATGATTGGGAAAGTAAAAACTGCTGAAAGTGAATTATTACCAACTATTACTTGTAAGGCAAAAGAAGATAGTCAATTATATATAAGTGCTACTGGAAATGTTTCACCTTGTTGTTGGTTAGATTTAGAATGGGTACCACAAACAGCAAATACACGCATGGACTATATGACAAAGGTTAAAAAATTTCCTAATTTACATAATACAAGTTTGCGTGAAATATTTGATAGTGGCTTCTTTAGTACCATTAGTGGGTGTTGGACAACAACCGGATTAAAAGAATGTTCGAAACAATGCGGTACTTTTGATAAACTAAACAAACAGTTTGAAAGGCATGAGCATGAGTAAAACATTTTGTCCTTTACCTTGGATACATTTAGCAACAAGACCTAATGGAGATGTTAGAGTATGTTGTACTGCTAATGCCAGTGGTGCAGGTCTAAACGATGATAAAACTGTTGGACTAGTTAAGCAAGATGGTATTGCTATGAACTTGCGTGATCATACAATAGAAGAAGTATTTAATAGTCACCATATGCGTAGAACAAGACTACAAATGATTGCAGGAGAAATTCCAAGTAGTTGTAAAAAATGTTTTGAAGAAGAATCAAAAGGTATTACAAGTAAGCGTCAATGGGAAACTAGAGAGTGGGCACAAAGATTAGATTTGCAAAAACTAGTTAAAGATACAAAACATGATGGTACTGCTCCAGTTAATATTCCATACTTTGATTTAAGGCTTGGTAATTTATGTAATCTTAAATGTATAATGTGTAGTCCACATGATAGTTCAGGTTGGATTGAAGAATGGAAGGTACAATATCCATTGTATACTAATCCACAACTTAAACAAGATCAATCTTGGGACTCAAGTTATGATTATACTTGGTATAAAAAAGGTTCCTTTATTGAGTCAATGAAAGATCAAGCACAATATATTAAAGAACTTTATTTTGCAGGCGGTGAACCGTTAATGATTCCTGAACATTATAATATATTAGAATTTATGGTTGATGAAGGTTATGCAGAAAGCTGTAATTTAAGATATAATTCAAATGGTTTAGAGTTATCTGATAGACTATTTAAACTTTGGGAACATTTTAAAGAAGTACGATTTAATTTTAGTATTGACGGTGTTGGAGAACGTAATGATTATATACGTTATCCTAGCAAATGGAAAGATGTTGAAGCAAGTTTAAAAAGACTAGATCTTAATACAAAAAATAATACAATAATTAATATTGCTTGTGCAGTACAGTTATTAAATATTCCTTATATTAATGAACTTGCTGAATGGAAAATGGACCAAGGTTTTACTAAAATTAACCCAGCACCATTTGGTGGCGGAGTTATAGGAACGCATTTAGTTTATCTTCCAAGTCATTTAAACGTAAAAGTTTTACCACAGCCAGCAAAAGAATGGGTTAAAAATAAGTTAGAAACGTTTATCGATAGGCAAAAGTTTAATTTGGAATTTAATAACAATCCATTTGGAAAAAACAGATGGCATGGACTTATTAAATATATGATGGAAGATGATTGGAGCCAAAAACTGCCATCACTTCGTGAGTACTTAGATATATGTGATAAACGAAGAGGAACTAATTATAAAGAGACGTTTAAAGAGATAGGTGAATTTATAAATGAATAAAAGACAAATACGAGCACAACTGTATAGCAGTTTATGTAATTTAGGCCAAACAGCTAAACTTAAATTTAATATAAACGGGTATGAAGTCATCCATCAACTTGAAAAGTTTAAAGATAACTGGTGTCCTTATAATGCTAATAAAGATACAGTAAACAATAGATGGGGATTACCTGTTACAAGTCATTCAGGTGATGTAATGGACAATTATCATTTGAATAGTTTTGGATATATGCAAAAATATAATGATGTAACAATGAATGAAGAAGACTTTGTCATGCCTACGGCTGTTTATGATAGTGTACCTGACCTAAAAAAATTAGTAGATGTATTTAGACCTGATATAGGTAGAGTACATTTATTAAGAATTGATAAAGGAGGTTTCTTTCCGCCTCATAGAGATTTCCCTGGACTTGGACCGGAGTATTTTAGATTGTTATGCGTGTTTGGAAATTGTAAACCAGAAAATTTTGTTCATATGCTAGATGGCAAAGCATTTTATCCAGATTCTGGTTTCTTATATTGGCTAAATTTTCAATTAGATCATAGTGTGTTTAGTTTTAGTGATGGATTATATGCATTAATACTAACTGTTAAATTAAATGAAAGAACGCATGATATTATTATGAATAATACAATGAACTAATGAAATTAACTTATGCAAAACCTGAAAAAGAAAATTGGTTTCTTGTTAGTTGGACATTATCTAACAAGTGCAACTATAGTTGTGACTATTGTCCAGAACATCTTCATAGTGGTAGTACCGGACAGCCTCGTTGGGAAACTGTTAAACGGTTTGTTGAAGGATTCACTCGTCCAGGTAAAGAAATATGCTATAGAATAAGTGGTGGTGAACCAACATACTGGAAACATTTTATAGACTTGGCAAAATTAGTAAAAGAACAAGGCCATATTTTTAGTTTTATTACTAATGGTAGTCAATCTATAGAGTATTTTAAGGAAATAAGTGAATATACAGATGGGATGATTATTAGTTACCATCCTAAGTATGCTGATCTTAATCATATTGTTGATATAGCAAATAGTGTAAAGAGTCAAGTTGGCATTAATTTAATGATGGTGCAAGATCAATTTGATGATCTAGTTGAAACTGCAAAATTTTTATATAAAAATACAGACAAGTTGGCAGTATGGCCTAAAGTTATTTTAGATAAAAGTAATATAGACAATATATCTAATGAAATGTCATATTATACACCTAAGCAATTAGATATTATTAAAAATTGGCCTTACTTTAGACCTATTAATATTCATCATTTACATAGAGGCGAATTATTATTAGATGATAAGTCTGTTAATGCAAATGATTTAATTATTAATGGTCAGAATAAATATTCAGGTTGGAAATGTTGGGCAGGATTACATATGATTAATATTGATATGTGGGGTAATATGTATAGAGCCGATTGTCAATATGGAGGCCCTATAGGGAATCTCGAACGTTATAAATTACCAGATGGTCCTATTACTTGTGGAAAAGAAATATGTGCTTGTTTAAGTGATATATACGTTAGGAAAGAAATATGAGAATACTTATAACAGGAAATCCCAGTTATCAAGGTTTAACTCAAGGCATTGTTCGTACTAGCGAAAGCGGTATAGAATGTATTGGTAGGTATAATGGTTGGGACATTAATGACGTAGAAAAAATTGCCGACTATGCGAAGAATTTTGAAATATTTATAAACAGTCAATATGGTCCTGATGGACAACAATTAAAAATTTTAGAAGCTGTTTATAAAAAATTTGGAACAGGACATATTATTAATATTAGTAGTACAAGTAGTTATTGGGGCGACGGAAGTTCAGAAGATTATATAAGGAATAAAACTCACTTAGATGATGTAAGTAAACGTTTATGTAAAAATATTTGTTGGGGACCTAGTTCAATTAGAATAACTAATATTGCATTTGGACAATTAGCTTCAGAAGGTCAACAAAAAAGAAAAGATGGTAGAAAGAAAATTAGTTTAGAAGAAGCTGGAAAAATTGTTAAATGGGTTATAGATTCACCTAACACATATAATATACATTATATATCATTAGATCCTATTCAAACAAGCTAGAAAATTCTGGGCATACTTCTAATATATTTGTATTTCTAATTTTATCTAAATCTTTTGTAAAGTTAATAAACGTCTTAAGTTGTGATGCTAATTTAGGATCTTGTATATAGTTTATATTTGGTAATTTAAACTTTATCTTTTTTAATATATTATCAGGAAGTACTCTAGGATTAAGATATGGTGGAGTTGCAACCACATTATTAAAGTAAATTGAATAGTTGCTTTTACAAACCCCTCTATACCAGTCTTTTATTTTATGTAAGTGTGCAATATTATATGTTTGAACAGTAACAGCAATAATAACTCTGTCAAATTGTTCAAATGATTTTAAGTTTTCTGTTAATTGTTCTATTGTAAAATGTTCACCACCTCTAATATATTGGTATAATTTTCCAGTCCCCTCAATACTAACAGTCCATTTAGTATGACCAAATTGGTGTGCAAGTTCGTGAAATTCTTCGTCAACAATTGTTCCATTAGTCGTAACGTCTAACGTTATGTTTTTTGCTATCCCCATATCAATGAGTTTTTTAAATACTTTTTTATTTGCAGGCTCCATATAAGGTTCACCGCCTTTAATACTAAGGTATGCTAAATTAGTAAACACTTCTGGAGTTTCAAATAGTCTATCAACTATTTCCTCACTTAAATTAGTATAACCAAATTCCGGATTATCTACCGGACGCATATAGTCTTTTGAAAGTGCATCCAATTTAAGTTCTTCTTTAATCCAGGTACTAGAACTTATACCATTACACATTCTGCATTTAAGATTGCAAATATTACTCATATTAAATTCCAAAAAGTATATGTCATGGAAGTTTTTTGAGTAATCGTAATCCTTGCCTTCAAGCATAGGATTTAAAATATCACGGAAGAATAATCTTCGGCTATGACCTACTACAGCTTCTTTACGTGGGCATTGTTCACATTCTGGGGGCAATATATCCATGCGTATAGAATCCTTTGTGTATGACGCTGTAAAGCTGTCTAAGACGTCTTTTAAAGGTGTTTTAAGTACGTTTCCATAGCGTTTAGTATACACACCATCGGGTGTGATATCACCATTAAAGCGTACCAAAATACTATGCCAAGGTGCGTAACATTTCATATTTTGATTACCTCTTTTAGCGATAAATCTTCACCAATTTCTACTATAGTTGATGATGTAGTTTTAAGATCATATACTATTGTAAGTAATTTGTCTTGGAAAATAATAGGTCGTCCGAATAGTTTATCAGGAGAAATTGTATCATATCTTATTGAACCATCATAAACATCTACACTTATAATAGGACAACTGGGTGAACCAGTTGGAAGAAAAATTGCTTTACCTCTATATGCTATACCCGAACGAAATCTATATTTTCCACCCCAGCATAATCCAAGGTTAAATGCTTTGCTTTTTTTGGTTACAGTATTAAAGCAAACACCCGTTTCACTATCCATACTATGTTCATCTCCGTATGGTAATCCAATAATAGTATCTTCAACTAGTACTTGAGCATTATATTTTTTAGCAAAATCTGGAACGTCAAGTTCATGCAAGTTAATTTCTTTACTATTAGTATCAAATTCTACAACACTATTAAGTCCAGCCTCTTCTCCGTATGGTAAACTGTATAAAGTATTATCCACAGGAATTAAATCCGTAAACTTTCTAGGTATATGAGGATCAACAGGTATTTCATATTGCTGAATAGTGTCACCATCGTAACTAACTAATGAATTATAATTTCTCCAGTCACCTCTAGGCATACTCCAATATTTTCCATTGCAGTATACAGTTCCCATATGACATTTTTTATTATTAGTTATAAAGTTAATTGTGCGTAACCCAGTTCTATCAATATAAATTATATAATTAGTATCTTCATATCCAAGAGGAAAACCACAAGCACTAGTTCCATTTGATGCTATGCTATAAAATTGTCCTTTTCCTGGTCTATTTAATGTATGGTATATAGGTGTTAAGTCTTTTAACTCTATAACAATGTTTAAGTCATCCCATATACCATAAGGAATTAACCAACTACTATTATTAACTTGAGCTACAGCATTAATTTTACTTGTTGCATCAGGTAAATTAAGATCAATATATGATAGATAATCTTTACCGTCATATACTGCTATGCTACTATAATCTCTACAACGTTCTGTAGCAAACGGAGGTGATATTAAAACATCATTATGTTTTTCTAGTATTAGATGTTTAATTTTTGCTTCGCGGTAAAAATCTTCAAAGGCTTTATAAGTCATTTAAGTCTGTCGTATGTATAATTTGTTCTTTAATAGTATCAAAAACTAATACAGTTTGGAAACTATCACTTTGTCCATATGGAAATGCATATATAATATCATCTTTAATAATACAGTTATTATATTTTTCAATAGTAGTTGAATCTTTAAAGTATTCACTAATATCTATAGTGTAAAATTGTTCTGATATAGTATCAACTACAAGTACTTCTGCAAGATCACCTTGTTTTTTCCAAGTATCAGTAGGTTCGCAAACACAACCACCTCGTGGAATATAATAAATTTTGTTTTGGGAGTTTTCCACACCAGCAAAATATTTTTTACTTTCTTTCCCAATACCTAATTCAATAGTATGCCACTTATGAGTAACACTATCTATTACAAGCATTGAACTCCAATTCTCATCATGTCCAGCTGGAGGGCAAAATATTTTACCATTACGAGCAACAGTATGAGTATAATACTTTCTACTAGTTGCTTTTAATCCTGTTCTTTCGCTAAACCATTCACCGTCTATAAATTTAATTAAAGTATCAAAGTTAGGATTTTCGCTATATGGTGGTGCGAACAATTTATTACCTACCTTAGCCATTGTAGTAAATTTTTTATTAGTCATCGGTTCTTGATCGTAGTCTAACCATAATGGAGACATATCTGTAAATACATAGTTACTAGTAGTACAATCGTATCGTATTCTATATGGGAAATACTTTTCCAAATCTTCACCTCTAGGTAATCCATAAATTATTCCGTCTAGTATTTGTGTAGTATGCCACTTTTTACAATCATTATGTGGTAATGTTAGTTTTTGTAATTCTATTTCATGGCTTTCTAGATCTAATTTAAGAACATAATCATATGGTGTATGTTCACCATAAGGTAATGCAATTAGTTTATTACGATATATGTGGCCTTGTATATATTTTCCTTGCCCAGGCTGTTCTACTTTAATATACTCAATACTATCATCATCTGTATTAACAACTAAAATATTTTCTTCATTATATGGTAAAAAATATATTTTCTTACGATATGCAATACCACGTTGCCACTTTTCACATGATGTATTAATTTTTAATTTTATCGTAGTAATTTCATAAGTATTAGGATCCATTTTTAACATATAATCAAGAGGTTCTGAAAGTCCATATGGAGGAATGTAGATAAATCCGTTATTACTAAGAGTTGCGTAACTAAATGCTTGTGCGATCATTAAAATTTCTCTCCTGGTAAAAATTCATCGAATTTTTCTCCGAATGCTGATTTCAAATCACTCTTTAATTTCTCTAGTACATCTTTAATTTCGTGTACAGCTAAATTATCCCAATCTATTATTTGCATATTATCTCCGTCAATAAGAATATTACTTAAAACCCAATCGCCATGAGCATAAGGTGATGTCTTATTAATATTCTCGATACAAAAATTATAAATTTTCTCCGCAAATTCTTTAGTATGTGGAAATTTACTTGCTGGTGTGCCTGGTAAAATTTTATAATCTATGTATATACTTTCAGTAGTATACCCATGGTCAAGAACATAGCCAGGCATAAATTTTTCTAAGATTTCTATGTGTTCGTCAACAGCTTCAGCAAAAGGACCAAGGTCTGGGTTAACGTACCAAACTTTTCTGTAACGATCGTCAAGTTTAAAGATCGCTCTGTGTTTTTCTTTATTTTCTTTAATTAAGTTCATATGCTTTTGCTACCTCCGGTAAGTAATCTTTTATATATATTTTTCTCCAGCTATCTAATCTTGTTATCTGTCTTTTAAAGTGTTCAATCCATTTAGGATCAGCAGGCTCGTCAGCCCATTTAGATAGTTCTGGTAATTTATAATTTTTCTTTAATTCGTCTGGTGCATTTTTAACGTGTAACCAATCAGGAGTTAGTAATAAATTTTCGTTATATAATCTAAAGTGATTGTTATTTGCCCATTCTATAATTTCATTATAGTAAGAAGCATTTAAAATACTTATCGTTGGTGTAATATCAACAGTACAAAATTCTGCATACCGTTGGGTATTAATTTCAATTTCATCCCATTTACTAGGGTAACGTATATAATTTATTTTTTTATCAACAGCATCAAGGCTCATGCTCATAATTACTGAGTGAAATCTTTTTAACATCTTTGATACTATAGGGTTCCATATTGTACCGTTAGTATTAAATCTAATTACTACACTAGAATCTAGTTTTTCTAAAAACTTGGGTAAATGTCTTACAACCATTGGCTCGCCACCTGTTAAGTAAACTTCTCTAATAGGCAAGTTCTCAAAGCGTTTCATAGTTTCGTCACTTGCCCAATTAAAATTAGGATCATCTAATAGAGGTAAGTGTAATGGTTGTACTCCTGCTTTTGACATTTCGATGGCTTCTTGAGCAAGACTACTACTAGACATCTGAAAACAACTAATACATTTAAGATTACAACTGTTACCAAATCTAATATCAAAGTGAGAAAGTCCTGGACCATATTGATTTCTAACGTATCTAGTACCGTCTTCTTTTACTCTGGTACGTTGGCTATCTAATCCTTTTGCTTCGAGTTGTTCACATCTAGTACAAGCATCAGGCCATTCATTTCGATCAAGCTGTTCTCTAGTTTTTGTATGAAATTCACTGTCGTGCCATTCTTGTGGATTCATATCTTTAATGTTTTCTTTATTATCTTTTTCAAGACTAACACAACACAAACGATATTGACCGTCTGATCTTACACAAATTTGATTTTCTAAATATTTACACTTCACCGCAGGTAATCTCGCAAATTTTAAATCTATTATCTTTTGGATATGTAAGTGTTTCACCTTGTACAATATTTTTTAATGATTCTGTGTTTATATTTGGCCACTTCATATCTATAGTATAAAGACTGTTAGGATCTTTAGGATATCTTTCGCTTAACAAATAGCAACAAGGTAACACTTCACCAATATGACTTATTTGCACTTTACGTTTCTTTTGCCACTTACAAGTAATATGACCTTTATCGAATCCTTTTTCTAACAATCCTTTTACACGTTCTACATTGTTTAAATATTTTTTATCATACGCAACGGTACGTGCTTCTTCTTTTTTATTTGCCTTAAACTTCTCTATTGCTTCGCCTACAACACTATTAATAGCACTAAAAGTATACCCACCATTAATATCAAATTTTTTAAAACCCATACTAAATGCAAGACGTTCGCATTCTTCTACTTGATGTGCATTGTGTTCAAATACTAACATACGCCAACGAGCTAATCCGCCTGCTTTAATAAATGCTTGTACATTGTCTATAATTCTTTGCCATATAACACCTCTACGATACAAATGATTAGTATCTTCCAATCCGTCAATACTCCAAGTTACACCGCTAGGTTGTTTAAAATTTTTTAGAATAGTTGCTAACTCAATATACAATTCAGGTTTTCCAATACCGCCATTAGTATGAATCATAATACTAATTTTATTTGAACTAGCATATTCTAATGCTTCTAATAAAATAGGATTCATCATTGCATCACCATAACTGCCATTAAAAATTATTTCATCAATATGTTCGCTATTATCAATTATTTTCTTCCAAGTATCTAAGCTCATATGCTCTAATGGCATATTAGGATTAACTTCAACGCCGGAAATATTACGGCTACAATTGCCACACATAGCGTTACAATGACTTGTAAAATCTATAATAAGGGTCTTAAGTTCTTCAATTTTCAAAAATGGCATACTGTATTTAACAGTCTTTATATGCGTATATAATTAACCTGGCCGATAAATATTGCTATGCTAGAATTGGAGAAATTTCACACCGAAAATAATACTGTAGTACAGCAAAAGTATCCTGAAGTGTTTGATCCTAAATGGATAGTTACTGAAAGTGGTTGGCCCTACTTTCATCTTAGTTCATTAGATGGTCAACCGTGGAAAGAAATGTATAAAGAAGCAGAAGCATTAAGTGATAAATTTCATGTTCATAGAGATACTTATGGTGACGGTTGGAAGAGTTTAACATTACACGGATTAGACGAAGATACTCAAAGTCTTGACACATATGGTGATCGACAAGATACACTTAAACAATTAGATTGGACTTGGGTAGCAGATAAGTGTCCAGTAACTAAAAAGTTTTTAACTGATGTATGGCCAGCTGAATTTTTTAATCGTGTTCGTTTTATGTTGTTAGAACCCGGTGGGTATATATTGCCACATCAAGATAGACAAGATCACGAAAAACGATTAAGTGTTTGTAATATTAGTTTGAATAATCCTGAAGGGTGTAATTTTGCATTAAAAGATAAAGGGCGTGTTCCTTTTAAAAATGAAGGAAGTGCTTTTTTAATGGATGTTAGTAATGTACATAGTGTTTGGAATTGTAGTGATAAGCCAAGAATCCATATAATTATACATTATGAAATAGGGCGTAGGGTTAGAGATTTCTTTTACGTATTGCGTGAAAGTTATTTTACAAATAGAGGATAAGATGAAAGATTGGAATAGTATTACTGTTGATAGATATTACGAAGGGATAAGAGTACCTAGTACAGTAGCTATAGGTATCCTTAATATTAGTAGAGATATCAACAGTAATACTATTAATAAACGTACACTTGATATGACATACTTTTATATTAATCGTATGGTAAAAGCAGGGTTAAGTGATTATATAGGGTCGTATAAAAGTGTTAAAGAAATGCTAGACGAAGCAGTACAAAAGGGTAAAAAGTATTGTATGGTTGCTTGTCAAGGATTGTTATTATTTCGAGGGCAAAGTCTTATAGTACAAAGTTTAGATTATGCAGATAAGAATCCTAATTTTTTTGTAATAGCTCATATTATGGACAAACAAGCACAACATTATTTAACTAATGGTGCGTATCCAGGATTGCATAGACAATATTTGTTTGTTAATTTAGATACTTGGACTAAACTAGGTAAACCATCATTTGATGAAATAGGGTTCTTTTGGGATAGAAAACAAAATTTAAGAAATTATAAGTTAAGTGAAGAAACAATACATAGTAATTATACTCCGTCTTGGATAGAAGGTACCGAAGGAAGTGCTGACCATAGCGTAACTAGTGATGGAAGTAATTGGATTGATATTGCTTGTAAAAATAATGTTCGTATTGATAATTTAGATAATGATATGCGGGCTTGTAAAGTATTTTTATATCCGTATACTGATACAGAAAAATTAGAATCAGTTTGGTATAATAAGCAATCGCCGACAGTTGATAAGTTAACTAATCAGGCGCAACGAGGATGGATAAGAAAATTAGCATACCAAGAAGAAATAGAAAAAGATAGAGTGTATGCGTTTAATACAGAAACACTCAGTAGTGAAGGTGTGCGTACAAATAAACCTATTGATGTATTGTTTAGTGCCGCGGCAGGATTTAAACCACTTGCTATTTTAAATACAAACGGCTTTCATGAAGGAACACAAATACATTACTTTGATTGGTGTGAAGCAAGTTTAAAATATAAAAAGCATCTATTAGAGACGTGGGATGGCTACGATTTACATGAATGGTTACTCGAACATGACCTAGAATACAACTTCTCCTCAACGTATAGAGGCAATTACGAGTCATTTTGGCAACAAGAAGTTGCTGAACATGGTGGTAGAGAAGTGTTTAAAACACTATGGGATAGATATAAAAATTTAAAACATGAGTTTCATTTGATAGATATCGTTAATAATCCTCAGTTATTATTTGAAAAAATAAGAAGTACTAAAGGTACAAAAGTGTTATGGACTACTAATATATGGTCGAGTGAAATGTTACATTGGAACGTTGAACCTGAAGTGTTAGAAGAAAAGTGGAAAATATTTGAAACTTTAATACCAGAAGATTTAATATTATACGGACATGATTACGTTGCAGTAGATATAAATGAAAGAGTTAGGAATGGAAAACAAACAACACATCCAAGATTTTAAACCATATATTGAAAAACATACCTCTCTTGACTTAGGCTTTAAAGTTCGAAAGTTGTTTGAAGTAGATGTAGAAAAAATACAAGCATGGTATAAAGACCTTGAAGAAAATTATTCCGATTGGAAGTTTGTTATTGGTGAGAATAATCATGTATGGCAATTTCCTATTAGTGATCCAGAAGCAAAGACAGGACATTATCTCCCCAACGATGCGGCATATTATACACTTTGTTGGAATAGTGATGATCCAGGACCTAAGCCATTTGAACAGGGTTGTGCAAAACCAGAGTACAGAGATAATGATAATGATGAATTAAATCCTCGTAAATGTTTTACAGGATACGGATTAGAACTTGTTAAACAATTACCTATGCGTAGCAAGAAGTGGGTAGTAACTGTACATACACCTAATACAAAATTAATTACACATCAAGACAGTCCAGATAAAATTAGAGTTCATATACCTATACATACTAATCAAGATAGTAACTGGATCATAGGAGATGAAGAGGTTCATATGGAACCGGGCTGGGCGTATCTTGTAAATACTACTATTCCACATAGTGTGGAAAATAAAGGTAGTACAAATAGAATACACCTGTATGGTAAGGTATGGACAAATGAACTTTAATGTAAAAGAAATAGATGTTGATATTGATTATAGTAATCTTAGAAATTATTATAACGAAGTCTGTATAAAATTTCAACATCTTAAGTTTACTAATATAAAAGACGTTGTTGATTCAGAAAAGCATAATGTTACAAGTGTATATGGTTGGGGAATACAAAGTAATTTAGAAGATTTAACTGTGCCATGTCCTCCATGGAATGTACACAAAAACAGAACCGATAATTATAGAGATACTGTCCTGGTGTTTGGTATTATTGATGAATTGAAAAACATATTTCCGAATTCAAGACAATTTAGTTTAAGTGGACATCCACCTGGAACTATAATTCAACAACACACCGATACTGACAAATATATTAAAATACATATTCCTATTATAGCAAATTCTGAATCATTTTTTGTATTTGGTGATCAGCAATACTGTTTAAAAGTTGGAAAAGCATATCTAATAAATACTACCAAACCACACGGCACTATTAACAATGGCATTACTGACAGAGTTCATTTATTTTTCAAAGTGCCAGCAAAGGATTATCAATGAGAGTATTAAAGCCTAGTGATATTGAAGATGTGACTATTCTGTTTGATAATCTTGATTGGGATATAGTAGAATTAGATTTTACTATTGATCCTGATGCATTAAATGAATACTACAATAAATTAAAAACAGACTTGTACAAATTTAATTTTAGTTTTGATTCGCAGGAATGTTTACGCCCGGATATCTACGAAACTTATAAAACACAAGGGCGTGTTGGAAATTATTTAGGTAACATTCAAGGATGGAGTATAAGTTGGCCTGTTAATAGAGATATTCCGTGTCCTTCAAAATCCCAAGCAAATTTTGATATGTATCCTGAGTTGCAAGGATTATCAGAGCAGGATTTTTATTATAAATCAGTACCACAAGAGAAGTACAAGTTTGGTATACTAAATTCTTTAATAGATAGTCTTAGTTTGTCAGCATTACGACAGATGTTAATGGCATTACATCCAAGCGGATTATCAGTTGATACTCACTCTGACGGTAACGTTAAAAAGCTACATATTCCATTTTATACAAATAAAGACGCGGTCTTTACTTTTGGTGAAAATCGTGATCGAAAATACCATATGGAACTGGGCAAAGCCTACATAATTAATACTATGATCCAGCATGGCACCGCAAATACAGGCTCAACTGAGCGTGTTCACTTGTTATCTAGGGTAGATAATGATTTTATGCAATCACTTCTAGATTTGAAATGTCATATTGCATGATAAATATACGTAATAGGAGATAATAATGACGTACTTTACACAAGTTTTAGATGAACCACATTATATTAATAATGGTGAGTTTCTGTCTGTAATTACTAATGGGAAGGTTCGTCAGGACGGCGAATTAACAAGAGATTTTAATAAAGATGCTGGTGCAAGACCAGGTTTGCTTAGAGTAAATGCAAACGAAGGAACAACTACATTTGTTGATTTTTATGAACATAGTGAGCCAGGTGACAAATATCGTGGCGTTGCAGTTGTAGGAAATACAGCATACGTAATGCGTACTCAAAAAGACAAAGTAGACAGCATTGTAAGAGTAGCATCTGTTAACTTAGATACTAATGAAGTTACAATGATTCAAGAAAAAGGTGTCACAGTACACGGTTCAGAAACTCCTAAAACATTTTGTGGACATTTTAACTTTGGTCGTCCTATCACAGTAGACAACAAAATCATTTATCCTCCTATTAATAGCGGAATGGTTGTTGTATTTGATGCAGTTGATAAGACATTCACGGTACATGAAACAGACGAAAAGTTTGCTTCTATTCATAGTGTATATGTAAAAGATTTAAACGAAGTTGTGTTTTTTCCATATGGTAAAACAACAAATACTTTGTTAACATTAAACCTTGAAACTAACAGCCTTACATCACATATAGCACCAACTAACGGTGCGTTCTATCATGTTAACACTAACGGCTCTAAAGCGGTTGGGGCTCCATTAATAATGGACGAATCGGACAAAATGTATTTTTGGATTTATGACGGTACTGAAGTTAAATCAGTTGAGTATATTCCCGAAAGCAATGATGACATGGGCGGCAATATGGGATTCAAGTATGGAACAATTCATGGTAACACTTTAGTTACACATACTTGTTGGGACGGATCACAAGATTTAGTCTATGTTAATTTAGATAATGCAACATTAGAAACATTAAAAACTAATCATTCTTTAGGTACTAAACCTGTAATTAACGAAGGTATTGTTTATTTGTTCCCTTCAATTCAGAATCCAAGTACAACTAACGCACCATCAAAAGTGTTTAAAGTATTAGACAAATCAATTGAAGAAGCATTTGATATTGGAACTTCAAATATTACTTCAGGTGCAATTAATGATGTAGAACATATTTCAGTGTTAGCACCTTACAAATTTAATTTACAAGATGATAAGTTAAACGGTGAACTTGCTATTGTTAATTTAACTTCTAAAAATTCTAAACTATTATCGGTTGATTTATCATTAGAACCTAATGGCTAACATCACTATTGTAGGTGGTGGTACCGCAGGATGGATGACAGCCGCTTACCTTTCTAAAAAAACTACCTGGAAAATTACTGTAATACAAAGCGAAGATATCCCTCCAATAGGTGTCGGCGAAAGTACATTACCTAGTGTGTATGACTTTATTACTGAAATAGGACTTACAGAACAAGACTTATTTGACCATTGTGATGCAGTTAGGAAGTATACTATATGTCATAGAGATTGGCATAATAAACAATGGTGGCATCATTTTTGCTTTGATGAATCAGAGCATAAAGAACAAATAGAGTGGATGCGTAATTATGCAAAGCCTAACAAAAAATGGCGCCATGCTTATCATATAGATGCTAATAAGTTTGGTATTATGCTTAGAGATAAAGTAGCATTACCAAATGGCGTAGAACTTATTAATAAAACACTTACCTCAATAGACGATATTGAAGCAGATTTAATTATTAATTGTGCAGGGTTTAGTAACTTATTTCCTGCAAAGACTATGGTTAAAACTAACTTAAAGAATAATTGTGCCATAGTTGCACCTAGTTATGATAAGATGCTAAAATACTATACAGAAACTACTGCATTAAGCAATGGTTGGATGTGGAATATATACCTGCAGAATCGTATAGGTAATGGGTATGTGTTTAGTAAAGAACATCAATCAATAGAAAGTGCTAAAGCAGAGTTTATAGAAAAGTGTCCACATCAATTAGAACTAGCTCAGTTAAGAGTAATTGAGTGGGAAAGTCAATATTGTGAAAACCCTTATGAAGGTAATATTTTAAATATAGGATTAAGTGCAGGATTTATAGAACCATTAGAAGCACAAGCAATATGGCTTATACAATATCAAATAGAAATGCTAGTTAAACTTCTAGGTAAATCTAAAGTGTATAATAAGCAATGGTTAAACGTAGTTAAACATATAGAAGAATTTTTAGACCTACATTATACTGCTACAAGTAAAGATACAAGCTACTGGAAAAACCAAGTTAAAGAAGTTGTAATTAAAAAGAAACCTTTTACGATTTTTGATCAGTATTCTTATCGCTGTTTAGCGAGCGGTTACGCTCTTCCTTGTACCGTTCAACATTAATACGCCACAAGTTCTGTGGTACATTATATAATTCCATTTCTTTATCTAAAGTCCATATACCACGTTTAGCTAATAACGGCATTATTGTATTGTTCATACGCTGGCTCTTGCCACCGTCATCATTTATATTGGTGCTAATGAATAAGTCTGCTGACTTAGGTGCCCAGTCAATTTGTAAGTTTAATAAATGAGTTAAGTGTATTCCTGTTTTAAAAATGTCTCTTCCGGTACCTAATGTATATCCTGGAAGCTGAGCACCACGAAATAAACATCTATAACAATTAAATCCTACTTCAGGTAAGTCGTGTATACCTGCAATACTAACAATCTTATCTTCGTAAATTGCAACAGTCCACGTACCGTTCTTTAGGCACCAGTCCCATTTCATTTTTTCTAGGCTGGTATTATTATTATCTTTTTGTAGTTTGCAAAAATCTTCGACTAAAGGTTTATCATTATTAGTTGCAAATCTAAACGTCAGTTTTCCAAGTTTGTCCATTTGCCTCTTTTCGTCTATGTGAAAATTCTTGTTTATCCATGTCGAATATATCACCTGTAGATTTACCGTTAATAATACATTCAGCTAAATTAAAAGGGTACGGGTCATGAATAGATTGAAACATTACGTGATCATTACTTACAGATTTCATATTAAATTTTACAGAATCATATCCAATTAATACAGGAGGTGGAACCTCAGTCATGCCGTACCAATTTGCAATAGTTTGTACACCTTTAGCTTTAAACGTATCAATAAATTCTTGTTCTATTTTGGCACTACCTGTAACCATATATCGGACGCAACTCATATCTAAATCTTTAAAGTCTTTAGTCTTGTTTAATAATTCTAAATGACGGGGTATTAAGCTAATGTACGTCGGTTTAACGTGCTTAAAAAGTTTAGGGTAGGTATAGGCATTAAAGTTGCTACAAACGTATTGTGCGCCGCTTACAAACGCAGGAAGACCGGTGATTGTGTAGTGTGCTATAGTGTTCGCAGGAAATACATCTAGTACTATATCGTCTTTAGTTAATCCAATTTCGGTTGCTGACCTGTGGGCACTTCTTTTAATAAAGTCCCAGGAATGAGTAATTAATTTTGGTTCATCAGTACTACCTGATGTATATAACGTAAGGCTCATACTCTTACTTATTTGGTTTTAGTTAGAATGTAGTTGAAGTTGAAATTAGTGTAATGCTACCCAAGCCGCACCTGTGCGTCCTTGGAATTCATTATCGGTAGTATTATAAATGATCATACCTGCCTCAGGAGTTAATGCATCTCGTTGGACAGTTGTTAAGTTACCCATTCTAGAATATCCAGTTACTACTGAGTCACCTGTAACATCAAGTGCCGCAGTTGCAATATAGTCAAGAGTATTATTAATTGCTAGGTATCCTCTAGAATCAAATGACATTGTTTTTAATGCTGGCGTAGAACCTGTTCCACCATTATTAATGAATGCAATTTTTCCTTTAGCTGTATCAGACGCTACAGTTTCATTGTTATCACATCTGAATGCAATCAAACTTGATCCTATCCAAGATGACGTTCCAGGATCCCATACTTCTGAGTTGAATGCTCCGATCCAATCACCATCAGTTGCTTGAACTGGAGTTGTCATTGAACCGTGATAACTTGAAATAGTTGATTTACTTACACCACCAAATGATGCTGATCCTTTTACTAATAGTTCTACTGGTGAACTTCCATCAGTATTAGTAATTTGTAATGTCTTACCAACCGCATCTGTTTTTTCACCTAGCTTCAATTCTGTTGTAGTAGTTTGAATTTGATCACCATCAATATTAACTGTACCGTTGTTAAGTGTAACTCTACTATTAACGCCATCAACTAATAGTGTTGAGTCGTCTCCAAATATAGAGCCGTTCATATCACCGTCTACTGTTCCTTCAAAAACTGGAGCTACCAATTTGACAGTAGCAGTTATTGTAGCACCATCAATTGCCTTAGTTGCTGGATTAATTAATACTTGGTTATCAGTTGCTTGAACTTCGCCTTGAAAAACACCAGCGGCATTTATGGCTCCTGTTGCTTTATTAATTACTACAGTACTATCGTCAGCTATAATATTAGCATTAATGTTTGTAGCATTAACATCTTGAGAAACATGAACAGTATTAGCCCAAACTTGATTAAATTTATTACTAGAAGATCCAAGGTTTCTTGCTCCGTCAACATCTGGAATAACGTGACTTTCTACTTTAGCAAGAAAACTAACAGTATCACTTGAAGCATCACCTATTGTAAGGTTTCCGCCAAGTGTAAGATTACCATCTGCTGTAATGCTACCTGTTACATTAATATTACCTGTTGTATTAATGTTACCTGTACCTGTAATGTTGTAGTTATTTAGATCTATATCAGACCCTAAAAACTCGCCTGCTGTATCAACAGGGTTTCCGCCAGCTGTGGTACCATCACCAATATATAGTCTTTTGGTATCTGTAGTGTAGATTAATTCACCATCTGCTGGTGTAATTAACGATCGTTCAACGTTTGTACCTCTTCTAAGTCTTAAAGCCATTTATTGTTAACTCCTGGATTCTATATGTATTTATGCCATTAACATTATTTATTTGTTCTTCTTCAAGAAGCCACGGGTGCGTTTTTGTACATCTTTTTTCACACGATCAGTATCAACTCTAAAATCTATGTGTTTGATACTCGTATCATATGTATCGAACAGGGTTTGTAGGGTATTTTCAAGCCTTGACATAGGGTTTTTTGCTTTGGCATCGTCCTTAACCATAACATCCCATATTTTGCCATTAGAGAATTGCACCCTAATTGAATGCAAATATTGAAGTGGAATGGCCTTAATATCTATGTCTTTAAATACTTCAGGCCATTTATCAATTACGCTTTGGGGTAGCCTCTTCTTATTCCTTGACACGAGCCGTACCCTTTTTAGTAGGGCTCAGGTCTTCTGCTTGTTTTCGGAGGTCTGTTGCTTCTTTGAATAAACCGTCAGCATCTGCTCGTAGTTTAGTAGCTAAAGCATCATCTGTTAACGGGTCGTCAACTTTAGCTGTTTGTGATTCAGCGGCAACGGTTGGTATTGGTACTTCATTTACCGATCCCACTTCTTCAACTTGTGTTCCACCGACTGCAAGATCCTTAACTTGGACACCTTTTTGGTCTGCAATAGTCTTATTAAGTTCGTCAAGACTAATTGTAGTTTGTGTGTCTGGCGTCATTTCAATCTCAGAAGTCCCTGCTTTAACTAGGTTACCTCTTGCATGAAACCGTGCTAACATAATACTACCATCATTTAATGGTGTACGTTGCATAGCATCAGCTAATTCATGTGCAACTTGACCTGTATTGCTTTCGATTAATCTGATTAATAAATCATGATCAGAATCAGGTAAGCCTTCAGTTCTAACGACCAAACAGTTGTCTGGCTCATTAGGTAGTGTACGAAACACAACAGCAACTTTACGACCGGTCTCTTTAAATCGTCCGATATGTTTTAAGTTTGCCATTATTTGTCTCCAGTTGTAGCTGGCTTGGCTGGTGTTGCCGGAGCATTACCTTGTGCCGCTACTTGTTGATTTTGTATACTCGTTAGAAATGTATCTAATTTCGTATAAGTTTTACCGACAGCTTCCATTTCGTTAGGCTTAAATGCCCCACGAGTCTGTGCAACTTCGATAATTGTTTTTAGTACTCCTAAATCTTGAACTGTTAATTCAGGGTTTCCAGGTGCCTGCCCGTCGGCTGGTGCTCCTGTAGGAGGTACTGTTGGTGCTGGTGGCATAGTTGGAGCCGTCGGAGCCGCCTTAGGCGGAGTAGCCGAAGTTCCTTCTGTTGCCATCGCTTGTTTTCCATCTGACATATATGTTCTCCTTTAGATGTAATATATATTATATACGCATATATTTATTAGTACTTTAAAAGTGGACACGCCAACATGAAATAAGAAAGCTCTTTTGGATCTTCAAAACCTAGATTAACTAGAGTTGCAACCGCATTTTCTTTGTCCAAATCTACTCTTTTACCAATAAAGAATCTTCCTTTTAAGTTCTTCATAATCCATTTTGTAATTGCGTCTTCCAAATTATAGTTTTGCTTTAAGGTAATATATTCAAAGTGGGGTGGAGCCACAGTAAGTTGCCTAATGTCAAAGTAATTGAGGGCATTTGGTTGCCCTGTTTTGTGTAGCATGAACGTCTCCATACCGTTTAAATGTATTTAAATTCTTTCTTTTTAGACCATCCGTCAGTGGTAAGATCTGCTAATGGGTCCTTTATCCGTTTAATATTACTAACCATGTTAGGTGCAAACCGTTGTTCGATATCTTCTCCTGTATCGCTATATACAAAAGTTTTAATAGTTCTAACTTTGGCCGGATGCATAAATTTGAGTTTGAAACTCCAAGCCTGACTCATTTAGCGTCTTCGTAATGCGCCGTTACTCCGAACGGTGCCGTTAAGTTCTTATCATGATGTCCGTGAATGATGAATACTGTTTCACAGTAGTTTTCATCGCCCCAGCTATCCCAAGGATAACCATCAGTGAACATAATGAAACGTTTTGGATTAATGCCTTCGTTTTGCATATATCTCCAATTAGCCATGAAGTCTGTTCCACCACCGCCTTTAATTTCGTAGTGTTCAAGTTCGCTACCATTGTCAGCAGTAAAGTCAGCTTCACCATATACTTTAGTATCAAAGCACCATAGCTTAATTCTGTAGTCCTGGTACTCTTGCATAATACCTTGTATCTCACTTAAGAATACAGTAGCTTGTGCGTTTCCGATCGAACCACTCATATCAATTCCAATACAAATATCAATAGTTGTATCAAAAGTCATACCTGGAAGAATTGCTCCTGTATGCCATCCCTTGCGTGAAGGACGTTGGAAAGAGTAATCATTTTTAATAGTGCTTTGGATTTGCTGACGCAATAAATCACGCCAGTTCATTTTAGGTTCAGTAAGTTCTTTAATAAAACGATCAACTTCGCCAGGAACATTACCAGCACCTGCGGCCTGTGCCGCACCTAACATACTTTCCTTAACTTCATCACGGATTTTACGGAGCTCATCTTTAGAATATTTTGGAGGTCCGTTACCTTCTTTTTTATCTTTGCCTTTGCCCTTTTTAGAATTACCCTGGCTTGCCTGGTTATCTTTATCCCAATCAATATGTTCGTCAAGCAATTCGCCTAATTGTTTAAGCTCTTCGTCATCATATTTCTTATAAAGCTCGTCGTAAACCTTTTCTGAAGTCCAACCTTCATATTTAAAATCTTGGAAAATTTGAATATCTTTTGGTTTTGTTCCAATATGATCTCGCACCAAAGTATTATTAACAATATAATCTGATGCAATATTATGAAGTTGCGGTTCTCTATCTTCACGTCTTGTCATATGATCAAAAACGCAATGAAGAATTTCATGGGCTATAACAAACTCAATTTCTTTGTTTGTCATTTTAGCGAAAAACTGTGAATTATAAAACAAGTGTCTACCATCAGTTGCGGCAGTACCACACCAGTCATCACACTCTTTAATAATAAGCCTTGTGGCCATATTACCAAAAAATGGGTGGCGTAAAAGTAGCCCAACTCGTGCTACAATAATTTTGTCCAAAACTTCTGCCCGAAGATCTTTTAACTCTTCTGGTGTAAGTTTAACTTCTTCTGTTTTTGGGTTTTCTAAAGTAACTGTAGTCATCTGTGCCATTCCTCAATTTCTTATTATATGTATATTATACTATATTTAATGTTCATTGTCAACCGAAAAATGGAAGGGGATTAATTAAAATCCCCCTCCAAAATAGCGTCTGTTAGGCCGACGCCTCGCCTTGTGCGGCTTTAATATACTTGCCAAATCGTTCATGGAACTCATCAAAGCACTCAACTTCATCTGGATCGATTGGAAGTTGATATTGTGTAAGAGCTAATTTGATACCCATGACAACCAATTCAGTATCAAAGTTGTCCATTGAGAACCTTAAGAAGTTATTAACTTTGTCGTCAAACTTCTTATCGTTCTTATCACAAGCTTCTTTCAATTCGTAGCATAAAGAGACTGTCAAGGAATACATGGCACTGATTTCTCGAGTCTCTAGCTTCTTAACCTTCGCATTTAAGATGTCGCTTGGGTTAGGAAGTTGTGCGGCTACTTTTCTGTGAGCCATGAATTTTACAGCAAGTCCTTCGCCGACTGCACCACTAACTAAATCTGTAGTGGTATTTTCATCGTCATCATCTTCCAAAAGTTCGGAAACAAATGACCATGAACGGGGTGTAGCAAATGAACGGCTTGCGGATTTTGGATCAAAATCGTATAAGTCCTTCTTGCTAAATGTCAAATAACCAACAACATCTTGGTGCTGATCGTTCTTAACTGCCCACTCAAACCAATCATCAAAATCAACTTTGATTTCTAAGTGGACGAATCTGTTTGCCAACGGAGCAGGCATTCTATATGTAACGCCTTTATCAGCTTCTCTGTTACCTGCGGCAACAATCAAAACGTTGTCTGGAAGTGTATAAGTACCAACTCTACGGTTAAGTATTAATTGGTATGCCGCGGCTTGTACTGCCGGTGCGGCCG
>Ga0315318_10000123_pt1 | contig 29966 bp, 30 predicted proteins | sample M1200m3416metaG_FD_203703 | JGI IMG/M metagenome (GOLD analysis project Ga0315318, IMG submission 203703) | Ammonia-oxidizing marine archaeal communities from Monterey Bay, California, United States - M1 200m 3416 | ecosystem: Environmental > Aquatic > Marine > Coastal | place: USA: California... | reverse complement strand
TATTCTGTCAGCAAGGATAATAGGTTCGCGTTCAAGCTCTAGAGATTCGTCGTTCTCAGGTAGGCGCTCCAGTACATCTCCAATAATTTCTACAAGTGATTGCAGAGTAACCCCATCCAAGCCTGTCGGAATTTCTAATTTTGATGAATTAATAATTGGTTTAGGAGACCGAGGATAGCTGATAGTACCCTCCTTCCTACTTAATAGATCGGCAGCTTGAGCAAATTTTCGGTACTCCTTCAAAGCGTCAATTAGAGCTAATATATCTGGCGCTTCCTCTTCTTCCTCAATTTGATCTACTTCTGGGAGAAGTGAGCGTGACTTAAGGAGTAAAAGGCGGGATGCGATCAGTACGTATTGAGATATTTGTTCTACTGATATCTCGCCTTTGTTTTTGACTTGTGATACATACTCTGCGAACTGTGATGCGACTGATGCGAGCGAGACAATATTGATATCTAGTTCGTGGTGTTCAACAATTTCTAAAAGTGCGTGGAGGGGACCACTATACTCAGAATTGTGTACAAGAAAGAGATTTCTTGTTTCCAACGAATTCTGTGAATTCTCGGTATGGTTTTTTTTGTTATCTACCATAATGTACGGACAATCAGATTATTTTTCCGATAAGTCGACGCGCAGTGATTTGGCATCTTTTAGGTAAACATGTTGTATTTCTTGCTGAGATAAGTTGGTATTAATATGCATTAGTATGCGGATGCATTTTTGCAGTGAGCCTTTGACATTTATTTCGACTAGACATTCAAGCGCTGCATTTGTAAAACCTATCTTTCGTGCGGCAACTGCAGGAAATTCAGCGTTTAAGTCGGGAGTTGTAGAAAAGAAAATCGAAGCAACATCGTCGATTTCTATTCCGTTTCTAGTCACTATTTCAGTTAAAAGTTCTTGAGATGCTTGAAGAATTTCTTCTTGGGTATTAGACGAGGTTGTAGTTGCACCCCTTACACCTCTTACTCTCATGACTGCCCCCCGTTCACTAGTGCTGCTATGAATTTTTCAGCTGCTGCTTCATAATCTTTATCTTGTGCGCTCGATATCGCTCCAACAAATGCACTTCCTACGACCGCTGCCTCCGCGATATTTCCTACGGAAGCAACATGATCGGCATCCGAGATTCCAAATCCAACAGCAAGTGGAACGTTGGTTTTTTCTTTAACCCGTTTTATAAACTTTGGTAGTTCAGAAGATAAAGTCCTGCGCACACCGGTTATTCCCACCACAGATACACAGTAGATCATACCTGTTCCGTATGAAGCTATTAGCTCTATTCTTTCATCAGTGGAAGTTGGCGCCAGAAGAAATATTGGGTGTATGTTTGACTTCTTTAAGACACTGGAAATTTCGATCGCTTCTTGCGGTGGCAGATCAACACAAATTAAACCGTCCACACCCGCTGCTTTCGCGTCAGATGCCCATTTTTCAACACCGTAGGATAGAAGGGGATTAGCATAACCCATCACAATTATTGGCAAATGGCTGTGTTTGCTTCTTATTTCAGAGGCATTTTGGAGTGTGCTCAAGCCATTACTGCCGTTTCGTATCGCGCGGTCATAAGCAACTTGATTGACTGGCCCATCTCCAAGTGGATCACTGAAAGCCCAGCCTAGCTCCACTGCATTTGCCCCACTACGGACTGCGCCATCAACTATTTTCGTGGTGGAATCGAGTTCTGGCCAGCCGGCCGGTAGAAATGGAATCACGGCCGTTTTTTTATCTTTCTCTAATTCTTGAAACATTAAGTCGAGATGATTTTCCATTAATACCTCTTAGTTAAATTTTTCAAGCACTGATCGGATGGCGAAGAGCGCTCTGGCCCGATGTGATATCTCATTTTTATAAGATCCCAGCTCCGCGAATGAGCGACCATCACGGATTAGAAATATCGGGTCATATCCAAAACCATTTCCGCCCTGAGGCTCGAGTGCAATTCTTCCTTCACATAGCCCCTCTCGAGTAGTGGGAAGATTTCCTGGCAAGACTAGAGCTATACAGGCACGAAATCGGGCCGAACGACCAGAAATCGGTATATCTCTTAACCGTTCCAAGATTAACATATTGCGGTCTTCGTCAGTCTTAATACTCTTGTTGTACAAATTCATCCCAAAGCGGGCAGAAACAGGTCCCGGTGCGCCATTGAGAGCGTCGATTTCTAGGCCACTGTCGTCGGCAATTGTAGCTAGGCCGGTGAGCTTGCACATAGCTGTAGCTTTTGCGATTGCATTACTTGCGTATGATCTACCGGTTTCGATGATGTCTGAGGACGCAATCTCTAGTTCCCTTGGCCCGATCACCTGAAATAACGAGTCGCCTAGAATTTCTTTGAATTCTTTTAGCTTTCCTGTATTAGTGGTCGCAACAACGAGCTTTGGAATCGTCATATTAAATTTAGAACTCGTCGGTGAACAAATTTTCTATAGATCAGTCCATCTATCCGCCATCTTTGCTGCAACAACAGGCATTGTTGTATATTCCATCTCATCCAGTGGTAGCCGATGTGGCTCGAAGGGGCCGTGTTTTCGAAGAATATCAGAAATAACATTGGCTTCAGCCCGCGCTGGATCGAATGAAGGATCATCGAACATGTCTCGCGGTCCAACGAGTTTACCCTCAGCAAGTTGAAATCCCAGTGCAACTATCCTGGGCGGGCCGTCAAATCTTGAAGGATTTGCGTTTTCAAGTGATACGGGCATCCAGGGTCCATAGTGGGAACCACGCATAAAGCCTTCGACTATCCATGGCGTAGTAAATGCTTCTAAGACTTCTCCAACTGCTGGAAAAGCTCCTTGGCATCGGACTATAGAGGTCGGATCATCTTTACCCACGTACCTTCCTGCAATCAGGGAGAGCTTATCGGTGGAGGACACTCCAGCAACTTCACCAGTTGATCTAGCTACAACTCTTTTCACGGCATAATGTGCCGGCGAGCCGATGAAGACGAGTAAGTCGTATATTTCTTCGGGAGATTGGAATACGGCTTTTTTGTTATTGGCTATATCATGCACCTCGAACGCGAATCCGTCATGCAGGCTCTCGGCTATAACGAGTCCCGCTGTGTTAAAAGGATCAGCAAACATTTTGTAGAATGGGAGGTTGAACGATCCCGCAGATGTTTTGTCGCCCATAAATACAATAACCGGCTCTGACGGACGTTCGACGAGTTCTAGTTCAGCTGACCCGGGACCGGCTCCTCGAATATTGCCACTAAATGCATCCACGAGCAGATCTTGTCCCGCACCGTATAGATGAAGTTTTCTCGCGATGTCAGTTCCAGACTGAAAAGTATCCCATGCAAATTTGTGGAGTGTTTCGTCATCCTGACCTCTATCATGCGACATGATCAGGAACAGATCATCACCACATGCATGTGCCTGACCATCGATTAAAAGGCCGTTTTGCACAGCTTGCTCAATCTGTTCTCGACCATGATCGAGAATATCCGGATGCATAGATGAATGCCCAACCATTCCACCAATATCCGCCTTGATTACACTAAGTGTTTGCGTCATCTCGAGTTCCAATCTAAGTATTTATATTTGCCAAAGACGAGTGTAGCATGGCATATGTTACGAAAATAAGAGTTAACTTTCAGGAGTATAGGCTCTGAATAGCTGTATGCTGACTTCATAATGTTTGGCCAGAAAGTGGGGATGCAAATGGCTTTAGATGCAGGAACTTTTTTAGCTGTTCAGACCGAATCTGATGATCTGGATTTCTTTCAGATTGAGCGAGAAATAATAGAGTCAGCGGGTGGTTCACTCCTCGTCAAAAAAGCTTCAAGTCCGAAAGAGCGTGCAGACCTACTAAAATCTGCGAACGCAGTGCTAGTGGGCGGAGCAAAAATTGATGACGATCTGTTGGACCATTGCCCGGATCTACAATTAATAATTCGATATGGTGTTGGGCTAGATAGTTTGGATATCCCAGCTGCTACGGAGCGAGGGGTCGTGGTGGCACATTACCCTGACTTCTGTCAGCCAGAGGTGGCTAATCATGCGCTACTTTTGTTGCTATCAGTTGCTAGAAAGGTTGTGGCGCACGATCGCTCTATTCGGGAGGGTAATTACAGGGGAGTTCCGCTAGGGTATTCACCTCCGCTTACGGGCGAGACTCTAGGCATAGTCGCTTTAGGTAATATCGGTCGACAAATGGTAACGCGTGCTAAAGGTATTGGAATGGAGGTTATGGCTTTTGATCCCTACCTGCCGGATTCTGTGTTCGGTGAGATAGGAGCGACCCGCGCGCAGTCATTGGAAGAGCTTTTAGAACTTGCGGATCATGTGACGGTGCACACACCTCTGAATGATGAAACCAGAGGTCTTATGAACGAGGAAGCTTTCAGAAGAATGAAATCAACAGCGATATACGTAAACACTGCACGTGGACCGGTTCATAATCAAGAAGATTTGGTGAGTGCACTCGAGTCGGGAGAGATATTAGGCGCTGGGCTTGATGTATTTGATCCAGAGCCGCTGAGCGTCGATTCGAAATTACTTTCTATGGATAATGTTGTTTTGACTCCTCATTCAGCTTTTTACTCTGAAAGGTCTAACACGAATATAAAGAACCGAGTAGGTCAAACTGTTGCCGAGGTTATCGCAGGAAGATGGCCGACAAGCGTCGCCACCGTTCCGAATAAAGATCAAGTGATTCCCAAAAAACAATTAGTTTAATCATTACAAGACATTAACTTCGAAGATCAGTTAACTTTCTGAAGCGAATAGAGTGAAGAGCTAGTAGCGTGAGGTGAGAAATGCGGCCAAATAAAGTTTTAGAAGCATGGCGAAACAATAAACCAACGGTTGGGGCATGGTTGGCCATTCCTGATGGACACAGTGCCGAGATTATGGCTAATGTCGGCTTTGATTGGCTTTGTGTTGATATGCAACATGGTGCGATAGACTACGCGGATTCTATTGAAATGTTCCGGGCAATTTCCACTACTGCAACGACTCCTTTTGTTCGTGTTCCGTGGAATGATCCTGCAACCATAATGAAGGCATTGGACGCCGGAGCTTATGGCGTGATTGTCCCGTTGGTTAATAACCGAGAGGAAGCTGAACGTGCGGTTTGGGCTGCGAAATATCCACCTGAGGGAGGAAGATCATCAGGTCCGACACGTGCTGCGATTTATGGTGGACTGGACTATCAACAGCAAGCAAATAGTGAAATCGCTGTCATTTGCATGATTGAGACCGCTGAAGCCTTGGAAAAATTGGATGAAATTCTCTCCACTCCTGGGGTGGACGCAGCATACATTGGACCCTCGGATCTTGCCTATGCTCTAGGAATGGAGCCCACCGGTGATAATAGAGATCCAAATCATGAAGCCAAAGTAATGGAGATTTATGCAGCATGCCGAAGGCATGGTGTTACACCCGGTATACACACGGGTAGCGCTGAGTTTACTAAAAAGTGGTTGAAGGTGGGCTTTCAGATGGTCACTCTTGGCACAGATTCGGGATTCATGCGTGCGCGTGCAGTGGCAGATCTTAATGAGACTCGGCAGGAAACCGGTGCAGAGTCAACTTTGCCTGAGGGAAATACTTTTTACTAGGAATTTAGATTTGAGAAAAGAATATGGGATCAAAGGAGATTTTTTTAGATGATTACAATCAATGCGTTAGTTCTCAAGGAGTACATTCAAAAAATTTTTCAAGCTGCTGGATGTCCGGCTGGTGATGCCGAGATAATTTCTGATCACTTAGTTGGTGCCAATCTTCGCGGACATGATTCCCACGGCATCATTAGGACACTTGGTTATGTGACTGGCTTAATGGAAAAGCGCTTTACAGCGGGAGCGACTTTTGAAATTATAAAAGAGACCCCGTCTACAGCGGTCACAGATGGGGGTATGAATCTTGGTCAGGTGGCTGCACATCATGGGATGCATCTGGCTATTGAAAAAGCCACGGCAAGTGGTATTGGTTTAATTACGGTCAGAGGTACCGGTCATATCGGCCGATTGGGTCACTACGGTGAAATCGCCTGTAGAGCTGGCATGATCGGTATGGCTGGAGTAAACGTGCCCGGTGGTCAGATAGTTGCGTCATATGGAGGTGGCCACCGAAGAGTAGCGACTAATCCAATCATGTTCGCGTTACCTACGGATAGATTAGACGCCCCTTTCGTACTCGATATGGCGACTTCAGTACTGGCTGAGGGCAAGATGAAGGTTGCAGTTAACAAAGGGGTGGCGGTACCGGAAGGTGTATTGATAGACGGTGATGGTAAGGCGACTGTGGATCCGAATGACCTTTATGGGACAGGTGACAACGAGAAGCGTGGCGCGCTCCTTCCATTCGGGGGATTACTCAGCGGGTACAAAGGCTTTGGACTCAGCTTGGCTATGGAAGCACTCGGCGGAATATTATCAGGGTCAGGGTCAGCCAAAGAGGCGGTACGAGGTACCAACGGTACTTGGTTGATGGCGATCAACATTGCGAATTTCCTTGATCCTGAAGACTGGAAACAAGAGGTATCGGAATTGTTAGAGTTTGTTAAGGAACCTCCCTATGCGGAGAACTTCACCGAAGTTCTTACGGCGGGAGAACCCGAAAGAATACGGATGGATGAGAGGCTCAGCTTAGGTATTCCGGTGGATGATGAGACTTGGAAACAGATAACTGAGGCTGCGACAAGTGTCGGAGTTTCTCCTTTGCAGTCTTTCTGATTAGCCATGACAGATAAAGCCGGTCGACCATTTCTGAAATGGGCAGGTGGAAAAACGCAACTTTTGCCTGAACTTCTTATGCGTGCACCAATGGAAATAGCTACTTTTTATGAGCCAATGTGTGGGGGAGCTGCGCTTACATTCGCGCTTCTTGACCGGGAATCGCCACCTGAACGAGTCGTGCTTAATGATTCGAATACAATTCTGATGGATTCTTTCGTTGTGGTCCGTAATCAATTAGATGAGTTACTCGATAAGTTGGCAGTAGTCGAGTCAGCATATTTATCACGAGACGAGACAGGTCGGTCAAATTTTTATTATGAACAACGCGCGACTGAATATGAAGCAGTAATTGATCGGGTAGTCCGATTTCTGTTTCTAAATAAGACATGTTTTAATGGCCTTTATCGTGTAAACCGAAAAGGAGAATTTAATGTCCCGCACGGTCGATATAAGAATCCAAAAATTGTAAACGAGGGAGTCCTGAAGACAGCCTCCCATTTACTTAATAGGACGGAAATTTTTAACGGTGATTACGTGGAATGTTTCGCTAATCTATCGAAGAATGATTTTGTTTATTTTGATCCCCCATTTGAACCTTTATCGGCAACTTCTTCGTTCACCTCGTATAACTCAGGCGGCTTTGGCCGGACTGAGCAGATTCGCTTGAGATCGATTTGCGACTGGCTCAGCGATCATGCAGTCAAATTCTTGCTCTCTAACTCAGCGCATGATTATATTCGTGGGCTATTTGATGGTGCGCTGAGAGATTATACAATATCTGAAGTCGAGGCTCGACGATCTATTAACTCAGATAAAACGGGTCGATCTAAGATTAAAGAGATACTCGTTTCTAATTATTAACCAATCTGTCGGATCGGTTTTTGCGTTTACCTGCAAAAGAGGCAGGGTTACCTAGGCGCAAGATACATTTCACTGAACTTTATTTACTTTGTAATATATTTGTAACAATTCCGATAGACCCTAAGAGAGTACATATTGAATGGCCGTAAGTTAATTTTGCGACTGATTCAAAAAGAAGGGGAGTTTTACTAATGGATAGTGGAGCGACAGCTTGGATTCTGACAAGTAGTGCGTTGGTGTTATTAATGACGCCCGGTCTTGCACTTTTTTATGGAGGAATGGTTCGAGGTAAGAATATTCTAGCAATGTTGCTGAAGAATTATATTGCTATGGGAGTCATCACCATTGTTTGGACCTTAATTGGGGGTTCGTTAGCGTTTGGCCATTTAATTGGTGGCAGCGCATTTGAAATTTCTGGTACGACGATCCTTGGTAATTTGGATTATTTCGGACTTCGTGGAATTGATGGGGAAGGTACTGAGAGTATTGTGGGGGGAATTCCGAATTCTGCGTTCATGATGTTTCAGCTAATGTTTGCAATTATCACTCCTGCCCTGATCGTGGGAGCCGTAGCTGAACGAATGAAGTTTGGCGCATGGACACTTTTCATTATTCTTTGGTCAATTGTGGTCTATGTGCCACTCGCTACGGCAGTATGGGGTGGAGGATATATTGGAGAAAATCTCGGAGCGCTGGACTTTGCGGGTGGACTGGTTGTACATATAAACGCCGGTGTTGCGGCTTTAGTGTTAGCAATAATGATTGGACCAAGACTTGGTTACGGGACAAGCGCTATTAGACCGCATTCGTTGCCATTGACGTTACTTGGAGCCGGCTTGCTGTGGTTTGGTTGGTTTGGTTTTAATGCGGGTTCTGCCTTAGCTGCTGATCAGGCGGCGGCAGACGCTTTTATGGCAACACAGGTAGCTGCAGGAACGGCTGCAACCGTATGGTTGCTTGTTGAGAAAATGGTACAAGGCCATGCTACAACGCTTGGATTTGCATCCGGAGCTGTTGCCGGACTTGTAGCGATTACTCCAGCAGCCGGATTTGTGGATCCGTTGGGTGCTTTGCTTATTGGCATAGTGGCTGGTGTGGTATGTTTCTACGCTTTGAGACTTAAAGCAATATTTAAGTTTGATGATTCACTTGATGTGGTTGCGGTGCACTTAGTAGGTGGAGTTATCGGATCAGTACTCCTCGGGGTTTTGGCTGTCGGTGACGTTGCCGGCGGAAGTCAATTAGGTAAACAAGTTATAGCGGTTGTGATCGCGATTGTTTGGTCCGGGGCGTTGACGGCTATACTTGCTTTATTAATTGATAAGTGGATTGGGTTAAGGGTTACCGAAGAAGAGGAACGACAGGGACTGGACCTCAGCTTACACAATGAGCAAGGATACCTCCTGACGGAATAACTACTTTTGTTTCGGCGGGGATTGATGTAAATGAAACTTGTATTAGCTTACGTCAATCCCTACCGAGTAGACGACATAGTCGAAGCCATTAAGAACACTGAGATTAGTGGTCTCACCGTGGTAGAAGCTCAAGGATTTGGCCGGCAGGCTGGACACCAAGAGGTCTATCGTGGTGCGGAGTACGAGGTTGATCTAGTTCAAAAAGTGCGTATTGAGATTTTGATTGATGACATCATGGCTCCGGAGACGATGAGCATGATTGAGGAAGTCGTCCATACTGGGTCAATAGGCGATGGGAAAGTACTAATCCTTGATGTAGAGGATGTAGTACGAATAAGAACTGGTGAGCGAGGCGAGGATGCAGTTTAGTCAGCGTGGCCTGAAGCGGCTTTATTTCTACTAAACTTAACGCTGACTATATAGATTTATAAGAGATCTGAGCTCATAATGCATTCCAGTGAATTACTCACAAAGTTTCAAAATTTGAGAAACGAAAGATCACCAACATCTGTAGACTTAGCGGGTCTCAAAGCGTCAGACAAACTTACTCGATATCTAGATGAGGCCCTGAGAGCAGTGGTGGATGAAGCCGAAGCTGGGACAAATAGAAAGACTTTCGCTCTAATCGCACACGGAAGCAACGCACGATTTGAGGAGACGCGATTTTCCGATATTGACTTGATGATTTTGGTCCATAAAGATTCAACCAAGTCTGCAGCAAAAGTTTTATATCCTTTATGGGACGCTAATTTTAAGCTTGGATATTCAGTACGAGAGATTGAGGATTTGGAGCATCAATCGTTAGAGAGCATCGAAACAGCTACCTCTCTAGTTGATGCAAGATTTATCGCTGGGTCAGAAGACCTGTGGCAATCTTTCGTGAAGGAAAGATCGCGCATAATGCTTCTCCATGGACAAGCTTTTATTGCTGAGTTGAACAAACGGTATAAAATTCAGCGCGACAGTGAACCCTGGCAAACTTTAGCGATCGATATTAAGTCTGGCCGAGGTGGTTTGCGAACTCTCAGTTCAATAAACTGGATTCATTCAATTCAGAACTATATTAATCCTGAGTTGCAGGTAGATAGCCATCACTTAACGATCCTTGTCAATGCTCGCGAAGTTCTTTTGGCTACTCGAAACGCCCTTCACGCTCAGCATCGTAGTTCGTCAAGGACAGTTAATTTGCTTCATCCTGATATAGCACCGCGAGTGAGTGATTGGTTACAAGTAGATATTGTTCAATGGCAACGACATTTATTTTCTGCTATGCGAGATGTTGATTTGTACCTTTCTAATTTATTAAGAGTCAAAACGGCTGTTACTGAACTAGATTCAAAGGACGGGTTTGCGGTTGGACAAGAGCCTAGTCTTGATGTGTTCTTGGAAGGAATAGATCGAATGAAGCGGCGGATGGATGAAGGCGATTTGGAGCCCCTTCCAACAGATGACTACTTGGCAGAGTTACTGCCAGAGTGGGAACCCTTGCGTGCGAGGCCACATAGAGTTTCTTTTCATACACATCCAATTGACGTACATAACGCTAGAGCGGTTTTAGAGGCATATCGGATTATTGAGAACGGAGACGAGTTTGATAAGTCTCTTCAGGATATATACAACAAGCAAGAAAATTCATACGAATTTCTTATGGCTTCTCTTCTGCATGACATAGGCAAGGGTAGAGGTTCTACGCACAGCCCTTTGGGAGCCGAGTTTGCGGAAACGATATGCAAGCGATTTAAGATTCCTGCTGCGGCGAGTGACCGAATAGTGAGGGCCGTTCGACACCATCTCCTTTTGCCTGAGACCGCCACTCGTAGAGATATTTCAGATGAGTCAGTGGTTGCTGATGTGGCTAATCAACTTGTAGATCTTCCAACGCTGCAATTAGTTTATTTAGTCACCGCAGCTGATGCTCGTGCCACTGGTGGAAAGGCATGGAATCAATGGAGGTCTCAATTGATTTCAGCTCTTTACAAGAGAGTCGCGGCATATTTCGAAATTGACGGCTCTTCACAACTTGCAGAACGGTTACTTCAGGTAAAGACCTATCTAGCTAATTTTTACGATTCTGCCACTATCGATAGTCATATAAATTTGGTGGATGAGAGTTATTTGTTTGGAACTAGATCTGAATTAATCGCGCAACACATCATTCAGATTAATGATTTGTTCAGTTCCACCGGACAAGTATCACTGAAGTATGAATCCTTGGGCGATGTATATGAATTTAGTATTGTCTCACCGGATAGAACCGGTTTACTCCGTGATATCGCTGGCCTATTGGCCGGTTTTAATATGAGTGTGCTTTCCGGAGTTGCACACACCCGTGACGATGGTCTAGCAATTCAGGTATGGCACGTATCTGATGCACTTGGTTATGAAATTGACCCTACTCGTTGGGATCGGTTATTTAATGAATTTCCACGAGATGCTGGGATGGTTACTAATATTGAGCAACGGGTGGACGAAGTTTTGGGTAGGTACCAAAACACTTACTTTGATGAGTTGCCGGTTAAAATAGACTTCGACAACTCAAGTTCAGAGCAATATACAATTTTGGAGGTGAGTGTTCGGGATCGGCCAACTCTTCTGTATCAAATAACTAAAGCTTTGTCAGATCTCGACCTCAATATTCACCTCGCGAAAGTGGACACGATTGCGAATCAGGTAGTTGATATTTTTTATCTGTCTAAGCTTGAGAATAAATTGGAAGCCGATTTAGATCTAGCGCCTGTGCGCGAGGCCGTTTATCGTGCTGTACAGTTATAAAAAATAAATTGAGAGATAAAAGATTTATTTCGAATTGATGAGTCTTGGAGGAATGTATGACTGAAACAAAGGATTTATACGAGCTTGGTGAAACACCTCCATTAGGTCATGTTCCGAAGCAGATGTACGCATCATTGATAAGGCCAGACCGATTTGGAGATCCTTCTGACGCATTTGAAGTGGAGGTTGTAGATGTCCCCTCACCAGAATCTAATCAGGTTCTTGTATGGGTCATGGCTGCTGGTGTCAACTACAACAATGTGTGGGCGGCTTTGGGAACTCCGGTAGATGTAATAGGTGCTCGGCAGAAGCAAGGAGCCGAAGAAGATTTTCATATTGGTGGTTCAGATGCATCTGGAATTGTCTGGGCGGTCGGTGATTCAGTTTCATCTGTAAAGGTCGGTGATGAAGTTGTCTTGTCATGTGGTAGCTGGGATGAAAGCGATCCAGATATCGTATCGGGTGGAAATCCAGCATTTTCACCAACTTTTAAAATATGGGGCTACGAACAGAATTATGGTTCTTTTGCCCAGTTCGCATTAGTCGATCACTATCAGTGTTTTCCAAAGCCTCCTCAGCACACTTGGGCGGCGGCAAGCGCGTACATGTTAGTTGGGGCAACTGCATACCGGCAGCTACTTTCTTGGGAACCACATGTTGTCAATGAAGGTGATCCTGTGTTGGTATGGGGCGCGACAGGTGGATTGGGTGTAATGGCCTTGCAAATCGTCAAGGCCAGGGGTGGAATTCCCATAGCGGTTGTATCGGATGAGAGTAAATACGATATGTGTTACGAACTGGGTGCACATGGTGTCATTAATAGAAAAGATCCAGAGTTTACTCATTGGGGTCGCTTGCCAGATGTTGATGATGGTGAAGCCTTTGGCAAATGGATGCAGGGAGTTCGTGCGTTCGGAAAGAAATTTTGGGAAGTACTGGGCGATAGAAGAGCACCGAAGATTGTATTCGAACATCCTGGTGAAGGGACGATCCCCACATCTGTTTTCCTCTGTGATAACGGTGGGATGGTTGTTATTTGTGCTGGCACAACCGGTTATAACGCTGACGTAGACTTACGTTATCTTTGGATGCGGCAGAAACGGCTACAAGGATCACATTTTGCGACTACTGAAGAATGTACAGGTCTAAATGAGATGGTTATTTCTGGATCAGTGGATCCGGTTTTATCAGATGTTTATAAGTTTAATCAAATAGGTGAGGCGCATCAAGCAATGATGGAGAATCGGCATGCCCCGGGGAACATGTCGATTCTTGTAAACGCTTTAGATAGAGAGCAGAAGTCAATCTAGGCGACTCGTAGTGATGTAACTGATTTTTCTTGGGTTTTATGTGATTGCGATGTTTTGTGAGGTGATGGGGTTTAAGAACCACCAGCCGCTTCCCCGTATTTAGGCTGCGACAGATCTGTTAACGATTCCTCAGGGGCGTTTATAACCTTTCCAATTATTGATTCGTCCATTCCCAATTGCTCCGCAATTTCTGAAATTGGTATTTCAATAAAATCAGGTAAATTCGGCATGTCTGTTGCTTTTTCAAGGCCAAAGTGGGACAAAAATTTTTGAGTGGTTTTAAATAGAAGAGGTCTTCCCGGCCCACTCGCTCGACCGACTGGTTCAACTAGACCTCGGAGGCGCAATGTTGCAAGCGCTGAATCTGATCCTACTCCTCTGATTTCCTCGATTTGGCCTCGAGTTGTGGGTTGTCGATACGCAATAATTGACAAGGTTTCAAGCGCGGACCTTGATAGCTTTCGATGTGCAGCTAAGCCCATAAAATCTTCAACGTGCTTTGATTGCTCAGGGGCGGATACCAGAGTTATTCCGTCCGGACCGCTTTGTACGCGGATCCCTCGGGCTGAGTTACGAAGATCTCTTGTGAGCAGGTCGATCGATTGTGCCACCGCTTTTGAGGACGTTTGAAGGGCTTGAGCAAGAGCTCTTATTTCCACGGGTTCGTTCGCAACAAACAGGATAGCTTCAATAGCTTGCACAAGCGTGGGCTTCTCATCGTTTGCGATTTCTTCGAGATCTAGAGTGCGTTGCTCAATTTCGGATATTTCTTGTACTGTCATGGTGCAGAACCCAATCTATCATGCACCCCACCTAGTTAGATCCTAAGATACATATACCGTTTCCGTCGAGGGGGTAAGGTAGATCTATGTTGGTAGACATACATACTCATATTTTTCCTCCAAGCTTTATTAAAGCAAGGAAGACTCTCATGAAAACGGAAAAGCAATTTTCCGAAATCTATGCTGATCCAAACGCCAAGATGGCAACAGCTAAAGATTTGCTTGATTCAATGTCAACTGCAGGGGTGGATATCTCGGTTGCATGTGGATTTTGGTGGTCAGATGTTAGCTTGGCACAAGAACATACGGACTACTTGATTGAGGTTGGGAAGGAATCACAGGAATCATCAGTTTCGAGAATTATTCCATTCGTACCAATGCAAACAAGCGATCCTCCAGACTTTACCTTAGGTGTTGGTGAACTTCGAAAAAATCGACGGACTGATTTGGGTCTTGTGAACGATCTTCGAGGCGTAGTGTTAGTGCATGTCAGTGAAGAAGTTGGTCATCAGTATCCTGGCAAGAGCGGAGGTTTATCAGTAAGAGAGCTATGGCTCTTACTGATAAATAATCCGAATTTGCGAGTGATTGCTGCACACTGGGGTGGCGGGCTACCTTTTTATGGATTGATGCCGGAAGTTCAAACATTGATAGAGTCTGGTCGAATTGTTTTTGACTCAGCGGCGAGCAAGCATTTGTACACATCTGATATTTATAAATTAGTACCTGCGATAGTAGGAGACTCTTCTGTTTGTTGGGGATCTGACTTTCCTCTTCGTTCGCAGCTGAGTGATCTCCGGGATGCAAAATCAAATCTTTCGGGCACGGCTTATGTTGAAAAATTTATGGGTGACAACGCTATGGAATTCCTTCAAATTGATAATGATGTGCGAGTCTAGGTAATACAAGAAAGCGGTTATAAATATGGCAAGTAATGATGATTTAGAACGCGTAGTCGTGACTGGAATGGGGACACTTAATCCACTGGGAAATAACGTTGAATTATTTTGGGACGCGTTGATTTCTGGTCAGTCTGGTGTTTCGAGAATGACTTTGATTGATCCCTCGGGCTACGAGTGCCAGATAGCCGGCGAAATCAAGGACTTTGATTATTCGAAATATATGGACAAGAAAACTGGTAGACGAATTGCTAGATTTTCGCAAATTGCGGTAGGTGCGAGTCGAATGGCATTAGAACAGGCTGGACTTGAAACTTCTCGGATGGATGAATCAATTCGACAAAGAATTGGAGTACTAGTAGGTAATGGTGGTGGTGCTATAGACGAAGATCAAAGGTCTATGGAGACGATTTATTCTAAGGGGCCTGGCCGAGTTGACCCTTTTTATATTTCTAAACGTTTAGGTAATATGGCTGGCGCCAATATAGCAATTGAATTCGGATTACTTGGGTACAACGGCACCTTGGTGACGGCATGCGCGGCAGGTACTCAAGCTCTGGGAGAGGCTTTTGAAATAATTAAACGTGGCTCATGTGATGTGATGCTTGCGGGCGGTGTAGAGGCAGGAATTAGTCAGCTTGGCCTGGCAGGATTTTCAGCGATGAAGGCTGTTTCAGTGGGTTTTAATGATAATCCAACTAAAGGATCAAGACCATTTGATAAGGATCGATCCGGATTTGTACCTGCTGAGGGAGCTGCCATTCTTGTTCTTGAGTCTCTTACTCACGCGCGACAACGGGGAGCAGAACCATTGGCGGAAATAATCGGATTTGGATGCTCTGCTGACGCAAGTTTTTTGGTGGCACCGGCTGCAAACGGAGCTGGCGCAGCCAGAGCTATCTGCTTAGCATTGGAGAGCGCGCGAATAGATCCTCAAGATATTGATGTGATTTCAGCGCATGCGACATCGACGGGAGTTGGGGACATTGCCGAGACTCGGGCACTACACTCGGTGTTTAATGAACATGTCATGGATATACCAATCTACGCAGCTAAATCTATGACGGGCCATATGTTGGCGGCTAGTGGAGCCGCAGAAACTATTGCTTTGATAGAGGGCATTAGACACTCTATTGTCCCACCAACAATTAACCTTGAGAGCCCTGATGAGGAGTGTGATTTAGACTATGTTCCCCATGACGCGCGTGATCTAAAGTCAAGTATTGTGATTAACAATTCCTTTGGCTTCGGGGGACAGAATTCAGTTTTAGTTTTGAGGGATATGACTTAGAACTATCAAATTACCGCCTATTTTTTTCTTTCGTCTCATCGGTCAATTCGAGTTCGAACGCACGTGCTTCACTTGCAGTGTAGAGGCTTCCTACAATTAGTATTGTGCTATCTGGTTGGGATATCTTTTTTGCATATTTTATTGAGCTGGGAATATCGGGTTGGATACTAACCTGCGAGGATCGGTTTCGCAGCGCATTTGCAATTGTTTCTGCTGGAAGAGTTCGTGAGGTTAACAGCTCCGTAGCAATAGCTTTATCTGCAGGTGTTACTAACTGATCAATAATTTTGGAAATGGACTTACCTTCCAGAAAACCAAAAATCCAAACCAAGCGTTTGTTTATACGTAACTCTTTTATACTTTCTGAAAATCGTTTTGCTGCCAGAGGCGTGTGTAATCCATCCGTGATTACGAGTGGCTTTTTGCTCAATACTTCAAATCGACCGGGAATAGTAAGCGAGGCTAACCCCTCAAAAACGGCTCTTTTAGGCAGCTTGCAGCCATTGACTTCTCGCCAAGCTATTTCCGCGGCTCGAATACCAGTGCAGATGTTTTCTAGTTGATGTTCTCCCAGTAATAAAAAAGTTAGGTTCCTATAGAGGTGCTCAGGCGTTTGGAGTGTAATCACTTGCTTAGCTAGACTGACAGTTCTGGAAATAACAGTACAGTCGGTTCTGGCATCGTGTACGTATTCACTCGATAGTTTAGATTTAGTTTTGATCAAATCACGCGCCGATCTGTTCATTGCCGCTAGGACCAAGTGTGAAGATCTTTCAGTGATTCCCGCTTTTTCTAAGGCTATTTTCTCGATTGTTGAACCTAATATCTCTGTGTGTTCTAGGTCGATTGCCGTGATTATGGACACGTCTTTTTTTAATACTGCGTTAGTAGGATCAAGTCTTCCACCTAGGCCGACCTCCAGTATCTGCCAATCTGATTGAAAATCATGAGCCGCCCACCAACCAAGCACTGTCATCATTTCGAAATAGGACCAGTCCGATGTGACAGGATCATCTAAAAGCTTATTTGCGAGTCGGATGAAGTCTATTTTGGGAATTAACTGTCCGTTTATTTGAATACGCTCCCGTGCGCTGTGCAGATCCGGTGAGGTTAATAAGCATGTGGAAGCGCCACTAGATCTTAAAATCGTTTCGACAATCGATGCGGTTGAGCCTTTCCCCTTCGAGCCTGCGATGTGCACAGTATGTCGATTATCAGGTCTTCCGTGGTCATTTAGATAGTTCCATATACGGCGTAACCTGTTTTCCTGACTGTATTGGCTGGAGCGAATATTTTGAGATCTGCCTTTTTTTAGCAATCGTTTTAACGTTGTGACGTAGAGTCGATTTTCTATCGACGAGGATTGAACTAATCTTTTCTGATGAATAGAAGCCATAAAAGTAGATGAGTCCTGTTATATAGTGAATTAGAATTATGATTTATATGAACTTATCGTATGTCAGGAAGTAGTCAGGGTACACGTGTGTGGAGACCGATATCAGAGGAATTGGATCATGATCTTTTTTTTGCTAATGGTCGTGAAGTAGGCGATGGTGTTTTCTTACGGATTGAACTTGGGCCAAGTAGCAAAGTAGGTTCTTCAAATTTCCGAGTATTTTTAGATTCTAGGGATTTGGGCCAATCACATTTACCAGTTGTGATGGGACTTCAAAATTCAGGGAAATTTCCAGGATTTAATTGGTTGGAAATAACTTTTTTTTCGGATGTGTTGGAGTTTGAGCGGGGCCAGGTGAAAGTCCCCGAGAGTATTGACTTGAACATTATTGCGGCGTTATCAGAGATTGTCCCCAGTGGAGGGCATCTCATGGTTGAATATGATTCTATTCGAAGAAAGACCACGGCTCGGGCGCTTTCGGCAGGTGTACCGCCAATCATTACTCCTTTGGGATCTATGATGTTTAGTATTGGATGCGGTGTTGCTTTTAAGGATTGGTATATTTCAGAGGGAGGACGTGAAGGCCCGAGAAAGTTGCAAGGATTTAAGGCGATTGACTCTCATCACGAAAGACTTCGCTTTGGCCAATTACTAGATTCAATTGAAGACTGTATGGCAAGTTTCCGAGAGTTAGATTGGGATCTTCAAATATTGATACGACCACTAGCTGATGCCACGGTTACATTGCTTCGGTCAAGGTTAGGGATTCCACACGGTCCTATTACACGACGATAATTAATCTCCAAAGGTCTGAGTACAGACCGCCGCTCCAAAAATAAAAATATACGCAGAAATAAATATGAAAAGCATAATCGCCATTATTGATGTCAGTGGTCCATATATTAAGTCGAAAGTAATTGATCGAGAAATATAGAAAGTAAAGCCGTATTTTAGAACTTCAAAGCCGAGGGATGAGATTATTGCCCCAAACCAGAGACCTCGTATTGCGGGTTTTCTAGTGGGTACAAAGTGATACCAAAGTATTGCTGATAGTAGCGTTAGCGTTAGCGATATCAAGGGCCCGATTGCGAGTTCAGGCGTTATCAGGTATTGGTCTATGTCAAGAACGGAAATATCTTCTCTGCCACTCGTGGATAAGCTCCAGATAGCGGTTGTTATAAAACCGCCGATCAAGGGCAAAGCTAGGAATGGTATTAATCCGTAGTCGATAAGTCTCGATCTTAGAAAAGATCTATTTCTCACGGGTCCAAAGGTTTCATCCAAGCCTTTCCGCAAAGAAGAAGTCATAGTGCCTGATGTCAAAATCAATGCCGGTGCAGAAGCAATCAAAACTGCGGGTCCAAGCTGAAGGAAATTTTTCAGTGCAGATTCAACTGACGAGTCATTCATCTGTAGTTGATTTACAAGTAGCTCTATAGTAATTTCTTGAGCATCACTCTCGAAGAGAATTCCACAAACACTGCTAAGTAGTAGGGTTAATGGAAACAAAGAAAAAATTCCGAAATAAGCGGTTGCTGCGGCATGTTGAGGGCCGTGAACCTGAACAAAACGCTTGCCGCTTGAATAAAGAAGTCTAATAAGACTTTTCCCGTTTTCTGATGTTATGTATCGAGATTGCATATTATTACTTTAGACTCTAGTAGATCAAACCCTAGTCCGTAAGATGTTTTCATCGTTGCTGGGCAAAATGAAAGTGGCAAAGCCTTGGTTAAAAATAGCTTAGATTTATACAGAGTTGTAGTTAAAATTGGAACGAATGTACTTACTCAAGGTGGGAATGAAGTCATTTTTGAGAAGATGCATGACATAGTTCGTCAAATTTCGATGCTTCAGCATGAGGGACATGAAGTACTTTTGGTGACAAGCGGTGCTATTACCGAGGGACTATCTCTCCTAACTCGATTCAAGAAGGATCAATTTTCTAATGAAACGGGAAGTGTTGCTTCGAAGCAAGTTTTGGCCGCGGTTGGGCAAGTTCCATTGATGCGGGGTTGGGAGCAGGCATTTACTAAATTAGATATTCTCTCCGCTCAAGCACTCATCACCCGTCGCGATGTGAGCGATAGGCTTTCCTATCTGAACGCAAGAAACACTCTGCTCAAGCTATTAGAGCTTGATATTGTACCAATTATTAATGAGAATGATGTTGTTGCCATAGATGAAATAGCCGAGGTAAATATAGGCGATAATGACCACCTCTCAGCTCTCGTTTCAAATTTGGTTGATGCAGATCTATTGGTTATTCTGAGCGACGTAGATGGTCTCTATGAGTCAGACCCAAGAGCAAACAAAGAAGCTACTTTGATCACTGAAGTTGAGTCGGTCGATGATTACGTAACGTCAATTGCCGGATCTGCAGGTGACCGAGGCAGAGGAGGAATGGCTACCAAGGTGTCAGCTGCAAAAATCGCGACTGAAAGTGGTACAGATGTATTAATCACAAATGGGAATGCAGAAAATTGTGTTTTATCTTCAGTATCGCGCGAAAGAAGTGGAACTTTTTTCCCGGCTCTTTCAAGCAAACTCGAAAGCCGTCGAAGGTATTTGCTGTCAAATGTGGTAATAAAAGGGCATCTGGTAGTGGATGACGGAGCTAAGAAGGCGCTGCGAAAAGGCTCATCTATTTTGCCAGTAGGAGTTGTGGGTAGTGACGGAGATTTTCAGCGTGGGGACGTTGTTGATATTCATTCGGTATCAGGCATACGTATTGGTGTTGGCATCACAAATTATTCTGCTCGCGAATTAGCTCGAATTAAAGGAATACAAAGCTCTGAAATTCTTAGCAAACTCGGTTATCAGTATGGAGAGGAAATCATACATCGCAATAATATGACTCTAATATAAACTATTTGTCGAAGCAACTTGGTGGAGCTTCAGAGCCCCACCACTCAATTTCTGGGCTAAGTCGAATTCCAAATGATGATTGCACCTTTTGTTGCATCTCAGTGATCAGGTAGACAATCTCATCGGACCCAGCATTACCATTATGGGTAATGAAGTTTGCGTGTAATTTACTAACCGAGGCATTTTTAGTAACAAGACCTTTGCAGCCTGCAGCTTCGATTAGTCTTCCAGCGTAGTCACCAACAGGATTTTTAAAAATTGAGCCTGCGTTGGGCTCAGCCGTAGGCTGGGTCGCCTTTCGCGACGCAAGCAGTGCGCGCATATTGGAATCAATAGCATCGCTTGATTTGCCTACGAGATTGAAACGGGCCTCGATAACGATATCACCACTACTCTTGAGGGAGGTTTGCCTATACCCCCAGACAATATCATCATGATAATAGTTTTCAAGTTGACCGTTTTTTAAGACGGTTACTTGGCTGACGATTGTGCTCATATCTGAATGAGCGGCTGTACCAGAGTTTGATTGGAGTGCGCCTCCCACTGTTCCGGGTATTCCTATGCAAAATTCTGCTCCTGACAAACCAGAATTTGCAGCTTTCTTAGCTAAGGCCGGCAGCATCACTCCTGATCCAGTTGTGATATGGGTTCCGCTCACCTGTATGTTGGAGCAAGCTATTTTCAGAGATATAACTAGTCCCCCTACGCCACCATCAGCGATTAGAATATTTGACCCTGCCCCAATTATTCGGACGGATAATTTTTTCTCATGGGCCCATTTAATTAAGTCGTGAAGTTCATCAATGTTGTTAGGTTCAGCAAACCATTCGGCTGCCCCCCCAATTCGGAGGTATGTATAACCAGTCAGTGATTTGTTTGCTACAACATTGACCATGTTTATCCATTTACTCGTTTACGGGAGGTCTCGACAAGTGGAAATTAGTATTTAGCTGATATTGATGAGCTATTCGAAGCGCAAGCGCGTCGTTCTTTTGGGCCGTTGTGATCATCAAACCTGTTGGAAGTCCTTCGCTGCTGAATCCGTTTGGCACTGAAATAGATGGTTGTCGAGTGTGATTGAACACGCTTGTATTGCGAAATTTTACTGCTGGTTCTATACCCACATGAGGATCGTTTGTTATCGGTTCTGCTACTTGCGGAGAGGTAGGAACGATATATCCGTCAATGGTTGAATGGAGCAGACAATTCTCGAATCTACTCTCAATTTCCTTGCGCCAGTCAAGAGCACGAATGTAGTCATGTACAGAAATATCGATGCCTCTCATCATACGTTCTCTCACTGCTTCACCAATCAGATGAGGTTTAGTTCGAAGAATATTTTCTATGTATGTAGATCCTTCCGATAAGAGGATGGGCGAGAGATTCCGAATAATGGCGGGAAGAGGCTCTTCCCAAGCAATCTCAGAGTCGTATCTTCTTATATCTTCTGTATTTAACTCATTGGTCGCCGTGGGCTCAATTTCCGTGATATTCACACCCATTTGCTCAAGAACTGCGATCGATTTTGTGAACGATTGAGTCACACCCAACTCACTATCGGTCAGTAAAGATGGAATTATCGCTAGCGTAATTCCTTCGACATCTTTTTCGATATTTTGTGTGAAGTCCGTGGAAGAATCAGAATTGATATTGTCAGGATCGTTGATGTCCCTCCCGGTCATTTGATTAAGCAACAGAGCACAATCGAAAGCCGATCTGGCCATGGGGCCTGGATGATCTAGTGTTTTCGAAAGAGGTATTATTCCGCTTTTACCAACGAGGCCGTATGTGGGCTTGTGGCCTGTAACTCCACAAAAAGCCGATGGAATCCGCACGGACCCGCCAGTATCAGTTCCAAGCGCCAGTGAGACCTGACCTGAGGCCAAGGCGGCGCCCGAGCCACCCGACGAGCCACCCGGTACGTTTTCTAAATTCCATGGGTTATGGGTCGGGCCATAGTGTGGATTATTGGTTGTCCCCCCTAGGGCTAGTTCATGCGTATTTGTTTTCCCGACGATTAGTGCTCCCGCTCGCTGTAACTTATCGACCACGTACGAATCGTAATCAGGTGTTCTTTTCTCGAATGCTGCAGTGCCTCCTGCAGTGACTATTCCAGCGGTATCGTATAAGTCTTTTACCGCTATTGGAATTCCGTCAATCGGACTAGCTGGCTTACCTTGTTCAATTCGTGCATCAGCGGCTTCGGCTTGGGTCCGAGCTAATGATTCTGTTATCAAGATAAATGAATTAAGTGCCTGATTTGTTCGGGAAATTTCAGATAATGTGTGCTCTAGAAGTTGAGTTGCAGTTATTTGACCTCTATCTAGAAGCGTGCGTATGGTCTCCACTGTTGCGAACGAAAGATTCTGATCCATTGTTAATAGATAATACTCTTAATTTCATAGCGAATGTAAAGGCTGGGTTGTACCTCAAGAGGTTCACCCTCTACGCTTCTTAATATGATTGATTTTGGTTTAGTAGATGCAGTTGATGCAGATGCGGTGGGGCCACCAGGGCAGCGGCATTTTAGGTTACGTGCACGGGTAGGTGATCAATATGCATCGCTCTGGCTGGAAAAAGAGCAGCTGATAGAGATTGGTAGGATATTTTCAAGACTGTTAGCTGAGAGATCTCGTCAAACTGGCAGAGTTAGAGAGATAGGGGATTCGATCGATTCTTTTCCGGAAGAGCCACAGATTGACTTTCAAATCGCTCGAGCTGGCTTTGATTATAATTCCGAGCGTGAGCATTTGGTTTTTATAGCGGACGAGCAATCGGCAGGTGATAGAGCATCATCTCCTACTTTTCGAATGGAGATTACCCGAGGCCAGGCAGTGACCTTTATCAAAAATATTTCTGGACTAGTGGCGTCGGGGAGACCGCTCTGCCCGTTATGTAAATCAGCTCTAGAGGTGTGTGAGGCGACAATTTGTCCACAGAAAAACGGACACTCTTTAGAACTGCCTATTTTTGAATTTGGTCTCGACGCTGAAGAGTTCGACGATTAGCATTATGCTAAATCTTCATCAATGAGATTGTGGATGAATAATTTTTAGAGGTATCGTTTTACTTACGGTACATGTGGGGGTGTTATGTCGTTTACTGACCGAAAACTAAAGTGCAGAGATTGCCCGGACGAATTTACATTTACTGCCGGCGAGCAGGAATTCTATTCAAGTAAGGGCCTCGAGCATGATCCTGTTCGTTGTCCAAATTGCCGTCAACAAAAGAAGACATCTAGTGGCATGGAGTCAACTGATAGTCCAAGATATGGTGTCTATGCTTCGTATGGTGGCCGCACGCCCCGTCAATTATTTGTGGCTGAATGTGGACAGTGCAAGAAGCTTACTGAAGTTCCCTTTCGACCACGCGATGATAGACCAGTGCTCTGCTCCGATTGCTACGGTGAACAGCGTAAGCGGGATGAAGTATTAGCCGCTGCCGAGGAAGAAGCCGCCGCCGCCCGCATAGCAGCTGCGGGCCGCACAAAGAATGAGTTAGAAAGTGGGGGTTTGGGGCGGGAGTAGAAATTTATTCTCCTAATTCCAATTTGTATGTGTCAACCTTGGCAGCATTTCTATAATTCTCAGAGACTTAAGCTTTCCTATTGGAGTTGGGGAAGCGACAAAAATCCACCACTGATATTATTACATGGTGGTCGCGATCATGCCCGTACTTGGGATAATGTGGCTGCTGAATTCAGTGCAAATCACTGGGTACTTGCACCTGATCTTCGGGGACATGGAGACTCAGAATGGGCTCGAGGTTCTTACTATGCGACAGTAGATCATGTTTTAGATTTATTTAATTTTATTGAATTAATTGGTGGAAATAGTACTGTTGTGGGGCATTCTTTTGGCGGATCTATAGCGCTCCTTACAGCAAGTATTTTTCCTGACAAATTTACTAAAATCGTGGATATTGAGGGGGCAGGCGCTCGACTAGACGATAGCAAAGATGGCAGTGGTGAAACCACGCCAGAGAGTTTGGCTGCATGGGCTCGGAGCTATCAAAAAATTGAGCAGCAATCGCCAAGAATTTATAAGAGTTTTTCGGAGACGGTAGATAGAATGCTGGAAGCGAATAAGTATTTGATGCCAGAAATGGCGGAACATTTAGCACGATGGGGAACTATTCAGGAAGATGGTGGTTATCGCTGGAAATTTGATCCTTGGGCTAGAGGACGTACCCCCACGGAGATGCAGGCAGGTGAGATGCCCGCTTTATGGTCAAAAATTTCTTGTCCAGTGCTCCATTTATCGGGTGATAGATCAGGCTATTCCCGAGCTGAATTTTTGGGAAAAGAGATTGACACTTATTTTCAAAATTCTATAAGTGCAGTTGTACCGGAGGCAGGTCATCATGCCCACCATGACAATCTCGATTTCGTGGTCAATCAAATCAAGGCGTTCATTTAGATAGTCGATTGGCAAGGTCGTTGATGCTTGAAGATCCGGGCAAATTTTATTGGAAATGGCAGTTGGTTGGTTTTGGGCTTCTAGTCCTGTATGGCGTCGAGCGATTCGTAAGGACTGATTGCATTTATTTTTACTGTTAGAGGCATTATTGATTTTTATTGTCACCGGCAGGAAAACAAACGATTAGAGAAGTGAAGCCTCTAATCGTTTGTTAGATCCAGCTAGTCTAATCTTGCAGACGCGTAACCGATTGCAACAACTTGACCGTTTTGGTTGCTAGTTGTGACATCGGCTTTAACCACTTGTTCACCGTCTTCTTCACTAATTTCTGACACTATCGCCGTGGCTGTTAACGTATCACCAGGCCAAACTTGTGTTCTGAAGTCCAGACCGAAAGTTTTCAATCTCCCGTCGCCCACCCAGTTTGTTAGCATTTTTCCTGTCATGCCCATGGTGAGCATTCCATGAGCAAAAACTGTCGGATATCCACCGATCTCTTTCGCAAATAATTCATCCGTATGAAGCGGGTTGTAATCACCCGAGGTTCCAGCATATTGGACTAATTGAGTTCTTGAAAGGTCATTAACAATAACTTCTGCATACTCGTCGCCCACGTTTATATCGGTAGCTTTTAGTGACATTTTTCTTTCCTTTCTAAGGTTTTATCCTTGGTCAACGACTCGTTCGGTTTGAATTCCGACTGAGCGCGCCGTGACAACAAGTTCGCCATTCTGATCGCTGTATTCAGTGATTGATTCGGAGAAGATGAGCTTTCCAGCTCGTTTACTTTCTTTTTCCCAGCGTTGACCCGGTTTGCTGACTGCTGTCAGGACATCACCGGGTTTCATATTTCGATGGTACGTGTAGTGCTGCCCACCGTGTAAGCCGGTTCCACCGCCGCTTGTTCCACCGGCATCTCCAGCTAGTGATTCCTCAGCTGGAGCATTTGATCCCGAGGGCTTAGCACCTGATCCGAACCATTTCTGACCAATTTTTGGTCTCAATGATGCATCTGGATCATATTGTGAAGACGCTTGAATAAAAGTGGGTGGAGCAATAATCCCCCCTGTTTCAGTAGTTTTTGCATAATTTTCGTCAGCATAGATTGGATTTGAATCCCCAACCGATCGAGCGAACATCATAATATGCCCTGCCTCGACTGGAAACTTTTCTACAGCCATTTTGTACCCCTTCCATAAATAGGTTTTAACATCTACCGTCAGATTGTAACTACTGAATCAGGAATATGGTCAAGTTGATCAGTTCGCAATATGTATAAAGGGTATTTTAGGTTTGGATAGTCGCTATTAAATTATTTTTTGTTAGACGTTCCTGATAAAGTTCTGCTCGTTCTAGAGGACATTTCACCAGAATTACAGTCCCGAAGTTGTGTGCTTTGAGCATTTTTTCGAATGCTTCATCCGCCGTGATTTCAGGAATATTTGAAACTAATGTCTGAACTACGTGATCCATTGAATTAATATCATCATCGTGCAGGACAAGTGCTACCGGATCTAAGGAGCCTAGTTTCGCATCTAGTGCGACGTCGGACTTAGCCCCTAGCTTAGTGGACATTTAAATCTTGCCATGATCCCACGACCGAAAACGCGTTGGAGTGATTTTGACAACAACTCGTTTGTAGGCCGCAGGCGGAAGGTCATCATCCCTATCGGAGTTAGTATCAATCGTTCGATTGGTCATTTGATCGCTGTGCTTTAGACCAACAAGTTTCATGATTCTTGCTGTGTGTGTTGGTTCGCGTATTACCTCGGCGGTTCCGTCGATCGAGACTCCTTTAACTTCGTTATATGCGTGACCGGCGTCAGTCACAACAGTGATTCGATGATCTCTTTCGAGGTTTTTAATTTTCTGAGACTTTCCATATGTCGTAAAAGAAATCGAGCCATCGTCGTCAACCACAAACCACATCGGTGCGAGGTGCGGAGTACCGTCGGGGTTGATGCTGGCGACTTGCAGTACTCTCTCTGTAGTAAGCATCTCAAGGATCTCGTCTTTTGTTAATTCGATGGCGTTTCTTCTGCTAGGCATAGTTTCCTCGGTTCTGTTTCTGAGTTTTAGAGACATTCATAATAGCTTGTTCATAATATTCAGTCTTGCTTACTCATATAGTTCCTGTGTTTACGATTTCGCTCTGATAATCGAGATAGCTGCGTCCGGTCGGAGCTTGAAATAGAAGATTCTCTCTGGGGTGCGGTAGATTCAGTAATAATGTCTTCAGATCCCGAGGTGTTGATATTTGAGTTTATCGTATCGGTTTTACTTTCAGATGTTTCGACGTTTTTTGATGGTTTTGGAATAAATAAGACCAGTACAGCTCCTACAAACCAACATATAGCTGTCGCAATAAATGGGGCGTCAAGACCTCCTTGAACTTCCGCCCAATAAGCCGCACCTGGCGCTGCAACGGCACCAAAAATAATTGAGAAAGGCATACCTACACTTCTCACGGCACCAAGGTATCGTCTCCCAAAAAATGAGCCCCAGATTGTCTCTTGTAGGGGGATTTGCCCTCCAAACCCTACGCCAATCAAGGTGCAGCCCAATAAGAGTATTAAAGGTAGGTCCCCTCTGAATTTCCAAAACTCGATTGGGTACTTTACTGTCGGCTGGTCAGGCATTTGACTTCCGAAAGCTACGACCAGGAAACCAATACCGGCGACCGTAAACCCCAGACAGGCTAGTTTCTTGGGATCGAAGTGATCGATTGTATAGCCCCAAAAAGGTTTCGAGAGTGCTGCCCACAGCGACATTGTTGCCGTGAGCGTGGCCGCAACCATTAGTGAAAATCCAGCGTCTGTAGCAAGAGGAACCAGCAGTGAAAGGGCCACGGTTATGCCGATCCCAGCCGTTCCGAAAGCCAATACTAGCAAGTAAAGTGAGGGTGTGCGCAGCGCTTCAGCTCGCGTGAACGAGTTATCGAAGTCCGCGCGAACCAGAGATCCGGATGCTTCTTGCATTTCTTGGGCGGTACGATTATCCGGATTTAACCCATAGTCTTCTGGTTGCCTTTTCATGACCATCGCCGCTAGATAGACGATGATCCAAGCAATAACCGCATGCACTTGCCACGCTTCTCGCCAGCCCCAGGTTTCGATAATAGTTGCCGTTAGCAATGGGTAGATTACTCCGGCTATGGATACACCGGTCGCGGCCGAAGCTATCATGAGGCCGCGTCTTCCAACCCACCATTTGGCTAGAGTTACGTTGACTACTAGGTTTCCAATCATTGCTGCGCCTACGGTAAATGTCAGCGACCGAAGAATGAGCCACTGGGTTAGAGGTGAAATTTCTTTTCCCAGAAAAGTGATATCTCTGATGGCACTAGTGAGAAACATTGATAGCCCGACGATAGTAACTCCGGCTACCATCAAGGGTCGCCCACCCCATTTGTCTATCCATCCACCAATAATGAATCCTACGAAGGCCATCGTTATACGGGATCCGGTTTGTCCCAGTAAAAACTGAGATCTTTCCCAATCGAACTCGTTACTCATTGAGTCAAGCATCGTGCTCGTCACGCCATTTTGCGTTCCTACGGATACTAGCTGAGCAAAAAACGCACCCATAGTTATCCAGTAACCGTAGTAGATGAGGGGATTTTTCTTCGTCGCTTGGTGAGATGGATCAGTGACTAAGTTTTCAGGCATATGAATTAATTCACCATGGGCGCACAGGTTTTATCTTTACAGAGGTTAACCCGTCCACTTGGATTTAGTTATTTTTTCTAAATCTATTCTGTCTAGTTGTGAAAAGAAGGGTGCCTGCTACGACCAGGATTGCTATTGGGGCAAATGTAAGAACATTCTCAACGCCGATAAAGTTGGCCAAGATGCTGATGGCTATTAGTTGTGGTATCGCCAGTCCATCTTTTAACACTCCTAGTAGTGCGAATATTCTCCCGTGAATTACAATTGGTACAAATTTACCGATGTATGTTTGGGTGGCTGCTGCTGCTAGTGTTATTCCCAAGCCAATGAACAGAGATAAGGCTCCGGCAGTTTCAGTCTGATCGTTAATCCGTGGGATATCAACTATTAAAAAAAGTTGAGCCAAATCGTTAGCGGCCTCTATTTGGCCCAGCGATAAGACACCAAGCGCAACAAGCAGAAAACCTAGCATTCCGACAGAGTTCTCAGAAAATGCATGTATTAGTTTAGGTGCTATCAGCATTCCTGCTATGACTCCGAGGGATGCCGGTGCAAATACATAAAATGCGTACTCTGGTGGTACACCGAGAGCACTGATTACATATTTGGGTCCTAGAATCGTCAGAACGACCCCGACAGTAGAAGCCATCGCGGCCAACAAAAGCATCAATAGTGTGTCTTTTTCAGAAAACAGCCACCTAACCGCGTCGAGACTAGTATATTTTTGATGAGTTGAAAACTGCATACTACGTGAAGTAGCTGCGGTAGATTGCCCAGGCTTTTTTCTCTGATTCGCGTCATTTCTTTTATTTAGGACCACGTCCGAGTTCGGTGTAAACCTCGTAATCCGAAGCGATGATAGTAGGAATAATATTCCCGCCATCAGGGTGACTGAATTGAGACCCCAAACACTAACAAATATGGGTGCCAGTATGGCTTTTCCCAGTACTTCGCCCGCCGATGAGCTAAGTGATAAGAAGGAATTTGCCGAAGCTAGCTCTTCATCATTCGCCACCAGTGGCGCAGCAGAAGCTTCGGCTGGCTGGGTAATTTGGTGGAGAACTCGCACAAGTAAGAGAACCATAAGAAGACTTGTAGAGTTCACTCCAAAACTGGCAGGTAATATGAAGCATATTGATCCCATCAGTAGATAAGCAATGGTGAGGACCAGTCGTTTGGGCAGAGCGTCAGCGACAGCGCCGCCCCATAGACCCAGAACCAATCCCGGCAGAAGGAAGCATATGCCTATCAAGGCCGCATCACCTTCATCACCTTGATTTTGCGCTGAGTTAATCAGCAATGCGAACAATAACGCTTGTAATGCAATATCTGAGAGAAAGCGAGAGACCAGTAAAGCTTGAAAGCCTAAATCGCGAGCGATTGATTGAGGTGGTAGTGCGAACCAAAGGACTCGAAATAATTTGGCTTGGCCACTATCAATAGCGGTGTCTATTCGCTTTGTGAGGTCGCCCGCTGGCTGGTCAAATTGTGGAGGTAGTGCCATATGCCTATGTTAGCGGCTTCTGTAAGCTATCAATATTATGATTTCATAACTTTATGTTATGGGTAGAGTGGTCCCCGTTCGAGCCCAGTTATTT
>Ga0315318_10000121_pt1 | contig 30090 bp, 30 predicted proteins | sample M1200m3416metaG_FD_203703 | JGI IMG/M metagenome (GOLD analysis project Ga0315318, IMG submission 203703) | Ammonia-oxidizing marine archaeal communities from Monterey Bay, California, United States - M1 200m 3416 | ecosystem: Environmental > Aquatic > Marine > Coastal | place: USA: California... | reverse complement strand
TCGCTTGTTCTAACGAACCTTTTGGTAAAACAATTTTTAGCACAATACAAACTTAGCCACTGGGTGACGCACAAGTGTGTTGATTTTAAATAACTTTCATGAAAGAACTAAATCCAATCGAACGTCCTCACCTAATTGGGTAACATTGGCAAATTTTCCACGACTAATCGATTCCATAGTCGCAACACCATCACCACTTAACAAAGGTTTACCGTCATCACCTCCCATGATCGAAGGAGAAACATAGATTACATAACGGTCTACCAATCCTTCCCTATGCATCTGCCCAGCCAGACCAGCTCCTCCCTCAACAAGTAGTTGTAGCACTCCCTCATCTCCCAACTTTTGAATCAAATCTTCTAAAGGCCCTTTCCAGGGTTCAGCAGGTTCAACTTGAGCACCTTCTGGTATTTCACCGATTACAATTCGACGTGGACTAGGGCCATCGACCGATCTGACAGTAAGCCTGGGGTCATCGATCCTGACTGTTCCCGCCCCTACACAAATAGCATCACTCTCTGCTCTCAACTTATGCGCGTCAATTCTTGCTTCTTCGCCTGTAATCCAATTACTCGAACCATCAGGTGCGGCAATACGACCATCTAATGTTGCTGCTAATTTGAGGAGTACATAAGGTCGGCCTGTGCGTCGGTGATGAAGGTAGGGAGCTAGTTGTTTATCAACATCAGTACTGTTTTGACCTACATCCACTACAACCCCGGCAGACCTAAGTGCTTCCACACCTGACCCTGAAACTCTTTCATCTGGGTCTACTAATGCCACAACCACTCTCTTAATTCCTGACTCGATAATTGCATCGGTACATGGCCCTGTACGCCCGTGATGACTGCAAGGTTCGAGAGTCGTGTAGAGAGTTGCTCCGTTTGCCAATTCTCCCGCCTCTATAAGAGCTGTTATTTCTGCATGACTACCAGTTCCAGGCTCAAACTCTTCCTCCAGTTGTGATGCATCTCGTAATTTTTCTGCCTCTTTGACTGCAGTAAAAGGCCCCGTAAATCCTTTACCTACAACCTCTCCATTTGCAACAACAGTCACCCCAACCCAAGGATTAGGTGAAGAGCGGAACCTGGCTTTTTCTGCGACTTCAACAGCCTCAGCCATGAACTTCGCATCTTCTTCTAAGTTCACGATCAGACTGGATGGGGGTCGGTGTTGTCTGACAGAAGACCAACTGCGTGTGGAATAACATCTATGATCGCTTCCAAACATTCAATACAGCCTTTTTCAGAACCGGGTGTGTTTACAACAAGTGATGTCCCAATCGTTCCTGCAACGCCTCGTGAAAGTCTTCCCAGAGGATTAGTTAATCTCATCGCCTCAGCCAATCCTGGAGCTTCTCGGTCTATTACTTTCAATGTGCCTTCTGGTGTTTGATCTCTAGGACCGAAACCTGTGCCTCCCGTGGTGATGATTAGTCCGTGGAAATCTTTTGCCATGGCAGTCAAAGTTTGAGCTACCTCATTTTCTCCATCAGGTGAAACCACAGTGTCCTCGACAGTCCATCCTTCATTGGAAACACGTTGAACCAATGCTTCACTTGATTTGTTTTCACGTACTCCGTGCGCGACTCCATCTGAGACTGTCAAAATTTTTGCTTTCATTCCTTTTTTCACAGATTGTGCTTTTTCGTTCACATAACAAGCATAACTACCGTCTCCTCTGCTCATAACTTCCGATAAGGTCTGGCAATGGAATTAAGTGCTTTAGACGGCTACGAAATAGCTGAATTTGAACATAGTGGTAAAAGCAAAACAGTTCTTCGTATTGGCTCAGGTCCCGCTGTTATCGTCATGGCAGAAATTCCTGGAATCACACCTCAAGTCGCTGAATTTGGTAGAAAAGTTGCTGAAATAGGCTGCACTGCAATTCTCCCCTCTCTTTTTGGAGTTCCTGGGAAAAAACCCACACTCGGTAATACAATCAGAACACTGCAAAAAGCTTGCATCTCTCGAGAATTCACTGCTCTCATGACTCGAAAAACATCTCCAATCACCGATTGGTTGCGAGCACTCGCTGCTTTTGAACACGGAAGGTGTGGCGGTCCCGGAGTCGGAGCAATAGGAATGTGTTTTACAGGAGGTTTTGCTTTGGGAATGATGCTCGATGAACGCCTTATCGCACCAGTTCTAAGTCAGCCGAGTTTACCTTTACCGTTTGGGAAAAAACGAAAGAAATCAATTGGCATTTCAAAAGCTGATCTTGAAGTAGCTAAAAGTCGTGTCGATAGTGGAGTTTGCATTTTAGGTCTCAGGTTCTCTAATGATTCGATGGTTCCCAGCGAACGTTTTGCGAGACTTCACGAAGAGTTCGGAGATGGATTTGTGTCTGTCGAAATTGATTCGTCGCCCGGCAACACTCACAGAATTAGCACACGTGCTCATTCTGTGCTTACCGAAGAGTTTGTCGATGAACCAGGGCATCCAACTTTCGAAGCCCTAAAACTCGTTCTTGAACATTTAAAAGAAAAACTGATCGCCGTTTAAGACATCACGGTGCTCTATAACAAAACACAGACATTCCTTCGCTATCTAGATCTTGAGGAAGAATCATTCCACCTCTTCCATGTTCCCGCCAAGGATGAGGCAAGTCACCTATTTCTTCAACATTCACGAGGTTTCGAAATTTTTCATCCACTCCAATAGTTTCTAAATTAGTTAGCGTGCAAACACTGTAAATAAGCAAACCTCCAGATTTGACCATGGTCAAAGCTGAACACAGTAGTTTTAATTGAAGATCCGCTAAAACAGCCAGATCTTCTTCTTTAATTCTCCATCTAGCGTCAGCTCTTCTTCTTAAAACACCAAGTCCACTGCAAGGAGCATCAACTATAACTCTTGACGCCTCACCTTTTCTGAATGGTAAATCTGTTCCGTCAGAGACAACCAATGGAAGTTTTATATTGAGTTCCAGAGAATTTGATCTCGCTAATTTCAGTCTTTTCAAGGATGAATCTGCTGCGATTACAGGAAATCCTGCTGAAACAGCTGCGCTAGCTTTACCTCCTGGAGCTGCGCATACATCAATTACCGGACCTTCCCCCCAGTTTCCCTCCTGTGTTAAAAGATCTGACACCAGTTGAGAAGCCGCATCTTGAAAATAGCCGTCTTCACGAGGAGTCGCTGATTTCGAACTATTCATACACTTAAGTGCTTCTCCAGCTTCAAGTTCTCCAAGATCAGACTCAAGTCTCTCCACAATCCAATCCGGATAGCTGTATTCGATCGCTTTTGTGGGCCAATCAAACGTCTCTTTAGCAACCTTACGCAACACGGCATTGCATAATCCTGTTGCCCATTTAGGTGCTAAAGAAACTGAACCATTCACAGCAGCATGGTCGGGTACGTTCATCCAATGAAGCTGGTAGGCGCCTAAACGCAAAATTGTACGAACATCTGGATGTAATTTTTTACTGATGAATCGATCAATCAAAAAATCGCATGATCTACGCATCCTTGTAACGCCATAAACCAGTTCAGTAACTAATGCCTTATCTCTTTCATCCAGTTCAGAGTTATCCAAAGCAGCTCTTAACGCTAAATTCGCGAATGCTGAATCCTTTTCTATCCGACCAAGAACCTTTAAAGCCAAAGCACGTGACTCGTTATTTTCAGCCATCTCCGAATACGCAATTTTCTTCTAAACGCGCACCTAGTTTCCATGAATCAAATGCTTGTCGGGCTCGATTTTGAGATTGAACCTCGATTAGTCGTAATGCACCTTTACCACTAGTCACCTGGTCTCCAACCAGTTGACCAGGTGGACCCTGAATCTCTTGGGTGTTTGCTTCAGCTTTCCAGATTTTGAAACGCTCACCTCTAAATGTTGTCCATGCTCCGCCTATTCTGACTAGCCGATCAATTTTTTCCGCTTCGAGTTCCCACTCTATTTCTCTCTCTTGAGGAGTTATTTTTTCAGCCCAAACTATCTCTCCCACTTGGGGTACTGGTTCGCCAAGCCCATCACCGAGTGTTGATACGAGCAGTTCACATCCCGCTTCAATCAACCGATCTCTAAGAGTTTCTGTAGTATCACGTACTGAGATTTCTACTTCTTGTCGGGTAAAAACACCTCCAACATCAAACTCTTCACCTACTTCCATTATGCACACTCCACTTTTTGCGTCACCGGCGAGAATCGCTCTTTCTATAGGAGCAGGCCCTCTCCACCTTGGAAGTAATGAAAAATGAACATTTATCATTGGAACTCTTTCAAGAAGGTCGATGGGAATGAAACTCCCGTATGCTACTACCACTGCAAGGTCAATTTCGAAATTTTCTATCTCTTCTATCTCGTGGATCACCGGTAGATCCATTTCAACAGCAGCTCGTTTCACAGGAGAAGGAGAAAGATCTTCACCCCTGCCCCGTCTGCGATCCTCTCCGGTTACCACCACTCCAATGTCATATCCAGATGAACATAAACTCGTCATGAAAGGAACCGATAGTTCCGGGGTGCCCACAAAAGCCAACCTCTTGAAATCATTAGTCACTTTGTGAAAATCCAAGATTCTCTCTCACAATCGGAAGTGGAGAACCAATTGAATCGCCGATACCCATTAGTGTTTTATTAGCCTCACGCTTTTGATCTTCGTCTAGGTGGTCAACAAGTAACACTCCGTCCAAGTGATCCATTTCATGTTGAAACAATCGAGCTTCCAGTTCATCCGCCTCGAAAGAAACTTCTTTACCGTCTAAATCGATTCCCGTTATATGAACCTGTTTAGGTCTCAATAATTCCCATGAAAGACCCGGAATCGACAAACAACCCTCTTCGAAAGTCCATTCGCCATCCGCTTCTTTTATTTCAGGGTTTATCAACACACCTGGACCTGAACCCCAATCGTAGACAAAAAGTCTCTTTTGAACCCCCACTTGAGGTGCCGCCAAACCTATTCCAGGAGCTGAATACATCGTTGACAACATGTCTTGTGTCAAACGAGCAAGATTTTCTGTTATTTCTGTTATTTCTGTTGCCTTGATCCGCAGTACAGGATCTCCTATAACTCTTATTGCATTCATACTCATTATGAAAGGTTATCGGCAGAAGGCTTTTGGTTTGGCTATCAAGCCCTTCGAGGATCAATTTCTATTCGAATTTTACCTTTTGGTCGTTCTACACTCGAAATAGCTTTAGACAACTCGAGATTATCAGTAGCACGTACTAACCAGCAGTCGTCACGAGGGCCCATAATTTCGATCCCAGAAATTTTACTGAGAGATTTAACCATTTCAGAAGCTGAAGCTCCTGAAATTTGAGCTAAAGCACTGTATGGTGGCAGCTGCAACAACTGTCGCCTCTCTGATTCCACTCTGATTAGTTCCTCTGGATTTGCGTGAAGAACGGCTTGTAAAACTTCATGTTCTGGTTGTCGAGTTTGGACTATTAATCTTCCTCCATTTTTTCTTTTCCCTATTATCCGAGCAGATCTAATTAACAGGGAAGCTGCCTGTTCAGCCGCTCTAAACCTTGGTGCTAATAATTCTTGGTCAAACTCTAAGAAAACTATATGTGATGCTCTTGCGACTCTATGAAGGGCTGCTTCGGTTCCAATGTAAATATCTGAATCCGGTATTTTCCCTTTTGAATCTGAACTTATTTCTACAACCTTTTTCTTGGATAATGCTTCCAGTTCTTCCCTGAGTCTTGCTATTCCTGCACGCAGGTTTTTAAATTTTGTTGATCCGCAAGAATCACATACAACAGGGCGATCTATACAACCGGATGGACACTCAAGTGCATGGTTTTCTTTTTGGGTTAAAGGAATGAGATGTTTTTCACATCTTGCAAGGGAACCGCATCGGTCACAAGCTAATAACCGTGAACGACCCTTTCTGTTCAAAATGCAAATGACAGGACCTTTTTCATCTCTTAGAATCGGAGTGAGCCTCTGACTTAAAAGACCAGATCGCATAGGGTCATCAGTTCTTCTATCTATTATTTCAACTATTGGCCATCCATCCCGCTCTTCTTTGCGTGAAGGCTTTATTTGATGACCCCATGAAATCGCTTCCAACGTAGGAATTGCAGAAATCAAGACACAGGGAATTTCCTTCCTTCTTGCTCGTTCTATCACTACGTCTCGTGCATTCCATGTTGGAGCACGCTCTTCTTGATAAGAGGCGTCATGTTCATCGAACACAACGATTGCATGAAGGTTGGTTATTGGAGCAAATGCCGCCGACCGGCTTCCCACTACAGAACCTTCAATAGCAGCATTTCGCCATTCTTCCGGAACTACCGAAACATGAAGTCCCTTTCTCTTTAATCCTTCAGCAAGTTTCTGTGCACCTGAGATTGAAGGAGAGAGGATCAAGGTATTACCCTCTCTCACAAATTCGGATGCTATTGCGACAGCATCCTCTGATGGTGGCAATCTAAGAACAGTTTCTTTTCGTTTTACTACTTCTTGAAACCAAACTGTGTCACTTGTGGAGTTTTTTGTTTTTTCTAAATCAACTTGGCTCTGGCCCAGCGAAGGAACATTTTTTGGTGGTGAGGCCGTAGTCAAAAACCTATTAAGCCGACCTGCCCAACGATGTGCCGCCCAACGAGCTAGATCTATCACTTCCTGAGAAGGCCCGACACTTCTGTATTTGGATAACGGAAGCAGATTTATTCCTTCTTCAGGTTGAATATCAATCTCTAATATCCAACCATTCACCTGTCTTCCACCAAAAGGAACCCTAACCATAGCCCCGACTTTTATTTGATCAGCTTTTCCATCCTCAACCCATGACTGCGGAATGGAATAGTCAAATGGTTTATCGATCGCTGGAATATCAGGAAGGACTCTTACTGCTCTCAACCGCGACGCAGATTCATCAGAAGCAGAGACTCCAGATTCAGCCGGCTCAGTAGATTTAAGTGCTGACTCAAAAGTCAACTGACCATGTTTATTTCGGGCATTCATAGAGGCCCGGGGGAATCAGTTCAACCCTAAGTGGGAACGCACATCGTCGGCACGATTGATCTGCTCCCAAGGGAACTCCTCACGACCGAAATGGCCATACGCTGCGGTTGACTTGTAGATCGGCCTTCTCAAATCAAGATCCCTGATTATTGCCGCCGGTCGTAAATCAAAAATTTCTTGAATAGCATTTTCGATTTTGACGGGATCGACTTTTTCCGTTCCGAAAGTTTCAACAAGGATTGATACGGGTCTCGCCATTCCAATTGCGTAAGCGACTTGCACTTCGCACCTTGATGCGGCCCCAGCGGCGACTATATTCTTTGCCACCCATCGTGTTGCATATGCTGCTGAACGATCCACCTTGCTTGGGTCTTTACCTGAAAATGCGCCACCCCCATGTCTTGCGATTCCTCCGTAGGTGTCGACAATAATTTTCCTTCCTGTCAATCCTGCATCCCCTACGGGTCCTCCAACAACGAAGCGTCCTGTTGGATTCACCAAAACCGTGTAATCATCTTCGCGAAACTCTTCAGGGATTATGGGGGTTATCACTTGTTCAATCAGATCTGGGCGTATCATTGTGTCTCTGTCAATTCCATCATTATGTTGCGTTGACACTAAGACAGTGTTTAAACGTACAGGTTTATTATCTTCATAGTCGAATGTGACCTGCGTTTTCCCATCAGGTCTCAAATACGGAATACTACCTGCCTTCCTTATTTCTGCAAGTCTTTCTGCCATACGATTAGCCACCTGAATTGGTAAAGGCATTAGCGTTTCCGTTTCATTGCAGGCATAACCAAACATCATTCCTTGGTCTCCAGCACCTTGTCGATCTAATTCATCCTCTTCATCTGATGCTCCGGAGCGGGTTTCTTCAGAACTATTAATACCTCTACTTATGTCATCAGACTGAGAATCGAGAGTTATCATCACGCCGCAGGTACTTCCATCAAAACCATAATCTTCCCTGTCGTATCCAATTTCTCGAATAGTTTGGCGAACTATCCCGGGTATATCGACGTACCCCGAAGTTGTTATCTCTCCTGACACGACACACAGACCAGTGGTTACCATGGTTTCACAAGCGACTCTGGAATTGGGATCCTCTTCTAAAAGTGCATCTAGTATCGCATCAGAAATCTGGTCTGCCATTTTGTCCGGATGACCTTCTGTCACAGACTCTGATGTAAAACTCCACTTTCTCGACACTATTATCTCTTTCCTTTTATTGAATCTTAGGATGAGTTCCCTGCATAGACCATGATTCGAAGACTATATCTATTACGTTTCTCGCTATTTCTCGTTTGTCGCATAATGAAATTTCTGTTGATACTCCATCCCGATCAATTACGGAAACCGAATTTGTGTCATGGCCGAATCCGACTCCTGGAGCGGAAACATCATTAGCGACAATAAGATCAAGATTTTTATTTTCTAATTTCTTCAAAGCATTCTCAACTAAATTTTTTGTTTCAGCTGCGAAACCAATGATCAGTTGATTACTCTTTCTCGTTTTATCTAAAGCTTTCAAAATGTCTACCGTTGGCTCAAGTGCTATTTCAGGAACACCTTCTTCTCTTTTTATTTTTTGGTTTGCAACTTTTTGAGGCCGAAAATCCGCCACTGCAGCAGTCATAAATATCCAATCGGCCCTTGAACTATTTTCCATTACCGAATCATGCATTTCTTGAGCTGTTTCGATTCCTATGACTTCAACTCCTAAAACATCTGGTGCTCTTTCAACTTCTGTTGTTACACAGATCACCTTCGCCCCTCTTGATACTGCTTCACTCGCCAATGCATGGCCTTGTTTACCTGAGGATCGATTTCCGATGTAGCGAACCGGTCCTATAGGTTCTCGCGTACCACCCGCTGTTACTAAAATCGTTAATCCTGCAAGATCTCCCGGTTGAGATCCACTGTCTTTACCTAGAAGCTTGAAAACTGACTCCACTACATCTTCTGGTTCCGCTAACCGTCCAAAACCAGTATCTCCTCCGGCCAATCTTCCTTCGACTGGTCCGACTATTTCAACACCTCTCTCTCGAAGCGTAGAAATATTTTCAATCACCGAAGCTTGTTCCCACATCTCTGTATGCATTGCTGGACAAATCATCACTTGTGCACGTGTCGCCAAAAGAGTAGCTGTCAACAAATCTCCTGATCGTCCATTTCGGTAATCTGATATGAGTCGAGCTGTGGCGGGACACACGACAATGAGATCGGCCCCTTGACCCAGTCTTGTGTGCGGAATCGTATGCTCTTGATCCCACAAGGAAACCTGTGTTTTTTCAGATCCTAAAGCATCAAAGGTCGACTTTCCAACGAAACGAAGTGCGCCTTTTGTCATTACTGGTGAGACATGAGCTCCTGCGTCGGTAAGTCGTCGACATACCTCTATAGCCTTATAAGCGGCTATTCCACCGGTAATTCCTAGAACGATCCTATGACCGTCGAGTTGACCCATTTGGGATATAAACGAGGCTAAGCGCTCTCGTCGTCATCTTCAGGAGAAATTTCACCTGATTCTTCATCCATCAAAACTTCTGCTTCGTCTTCAACAACTTCTTCTATTTCAGGTTCATCGGGAAGCTCTATAGGAACAATTTTCTCAGCTGCAACCTCTTCAAAAGCTATTGACAGAGGTTTCCTTGAAGTTGAAGTTATCTGAGGTGGAACTGAAGCTCCCAGACCTTCGCCTAACTGACCAAAATAGGAAGTTATTTGTCGAGCTCTTCTGGCCCCCAAAACAACGAGACCAAATTTCGACTCAGTCGTGTCTAAAAGACCCTCAATCGCTGGGTTCATCAATGTGTCATATCGTCGCATAGCGACTCCTCTTGAAGAAATGCCACTCTTGCAGGTGGTTCCTACAGGCAACTCCAAGGTATCAGAATGAGAGTAACTTCCCTACGGTTAAACTTAAAATCGAGCTTTGCAAATGATTTCGTATATTTCTTTTGTAGCTTTTGCAAGATTATCATTCAAGATAATTTTATAATTAAGTTCTTTTGCTTCTTTTCTTTCTCGTTCCGCTTCCAGTACACGTTTCTCTATTTCACTGGATTCATCACCTCTTCCAGATAAACGCCTACGAAGTTCCGAATCTTCAACATCGACGAAAATCAAAATTGCTTCTGGAAGCTTTTCACTTATTTGACGTCCTCCTGAAACATCTATTTCCAGAATCAAGTCTCTTTGATCATCAGAGTCAGGCATAGGGGTTCCATACATGGATCCTAAAAACTCATTCCATTCGATAAAGCCCCCATCATTCTTATGTTTATTGAATGCATCATCATCGACAAAAAAATATGAACTGTCTTTATCATCTACTCGAGGTTTCCTTGTTGTCCATGACCTACTCACAGTTATCTTCGAGTCTCGTTCACATAGTTCGCGTACTAACGTTCCCTTACCTACGCCACCGGGGCCTGACATAACAACAATCAAAGGTGTCCTCAATTCTTTAGATGTCACGTTTGATCAGAGAAACGCGATACAAGCGAAGCCCGTTGTTGAGCACCTAAACCACGCAAGCGACGACTTTCACTTATGCCTATTTCTTCCATGGTTCTGCGCGCTTTTACTTTGCCGAGTCGAGGTAACGATTCCAAAACTGCAAGAACCTTCATTCGACCGAGACTTTCATCAGTATCCGAACGTTCTAAAAGATCTTCCAGCGACAAAGATCCCACTTTTAAAAGCTCTTTAATTTCAGCACGCAACCTTCTAGCTTCAGCTGCCTTTATCAGAGCTTGACGCCTCTGTTCATCTGTGAGTGGCGGAGGTCGGTTCATGCGATGACCATAGTAGGCAATCTTTGGGAAATTTGCATTTTGAAGAAGTAAAAATTTTTAACCTAAAAGCTCACTTACTAATTCTTCAGAAGCACTTATAGGGTTTTCAGCTTCCGTTACCATTCTTCCTATCACTAACATGTCAGCCCCAGCACTAATTGCTTCCATAGGTGTTGCTACTCTCACTTGGTCATGACTCTTACCGCCAGGCATCCTTAAACCCGGAACAACCCTGACCAGATTGTCAGAGAACCTTGAAGTGGCTTCAAGGTCAGGTGCAGCACAAATAATTCCCTCACAACCTGCGCTTAAAGCCATTTCACAGCGTGAAATAAGTGTCTCTTCATTTTTTATAGAGTCACTCGTCAGTACTGTAACTCCTAGAATGCCTGGAGTTGGTAGACCTACACTTTCTGCTCCTTCTCTTAAACCATCTACCGCTGCTTTGAGCATTTCTGCTCCACCTGCGGCATGAACTGTGACCCACCTTGCTCCTACCGAACCAACGACACGAGCAGTCTTATGAACTGTTGTCGGGATGTCATGCAGTTTCAAATCACAAAAAACATCAAAACCCACCTCTGTAAAAACTCCTACTGAATCAGGTCCTGCTGCCGCATAGAGTTCCAATCCAACCTTTACTGTGCCAAAAAAATCAAACAGAGAACCGGCAAGACGTCGAGCATCAATCAAATCATCGACATCTAATGCCAAAGCAAGACGACTTTTAATCTCTAACGGGACATTATCTTCTGACTCTTCACTAATTTCGAATTCTTCATCTTCGAATAATTCATCTAATGACTCATATTTCTCAGTCATGTGCGCCTCCAATCAAATCGCTAATTCTTTTAACTTCATGACTTTCACACCATTTTGAAAGCCCTGTTATAACTTTTTTACAAATTCTTGGATCTTTGAAAGTTGCTGTACCTATCTGCAATCCCGTTGCTCCTGCCAGGATAAACTCCAATGCATCTTCAGTGCTTTTGATACCACCAACTCCGATAATTGGCAATTCTGGATGAGCTTCGTGAGTATCATAAACTGCTCGAACAGCAATTGGTCTTATTGCTGGACCTGAAAGACCTCCACGCTTTGCTCCTAAAATTGGCTTTCTTGATTCGACATCGATTGACATCCCTAGAACAGTATTCGCTATTACAACAGCTTCGGCTCCTGCTTTGTGAGCTGCTTCTGCAATATCGGGTAATTCAGGTGTATTAGGACTAAGTTTTGCCCAGAGTGGCTTTTTGACAATACTTACTGCTTCCACTATTTCCGTTATGGCTTGGATCGAATGTGAAAATAGTTTTCTTCGATCTTCCAAGTTTGGGCACGAAGCATTAATTTCAATTGCAACCACTTCAGGAGGTGCATCACGTAAAAGAAAAGCTGCTTCTGTGAATTCTTTTACTGTCGAACCCCAGATGCTCGCTACTATACGGGCATTGGAGTCCCTTAATGAAGGCAACTTTTCATCTATCCAAGTTTTTACCCCAGGCCCTTGGAGTCCAACACTATTCAACATTCCTGATGGCGTTGGATGAAGTCTCGGCGGTAGGTTGCCTTCCCACTTCTCTGCATGGAGTGACTTAACTACTATTGCTCCAATCTCTTGTAAGTCCATATATTCAGATAATTCGCTACCATAACCTGCTGTTCCTGAAGCTGTCATAACAGGGTTTGGCAGAGTTACTGACCCTAGATTCGTTGTTAGGTCAATCTTTGCTTTAGTCGTTCTCATAACTCATTTTCCGCCACTTCTGATTTAAAAACTCCGAGATGGTACTCCTGAAGTGATCTGACAGAAAGAGAATATTTGTTCCAATCCGTTAAACCTTTTACGGCAGCAAGTGCAGCTGCTGTTGTCGTCAGTAGAGGTATGCCTTCTGCGGCAGCGGCCCCTCTTATATGATCACCATCTGCCCTCGGACCTCGTCCACGTGGGCTATTTACTACAAGCTGAATTTTGCCAGATTTGATCAGGCGAACAGCATCAGTTCCTTCTTCTCCTATCTTTGCTACTCGGTCAGTGACATTTACCCCATTTTCTTCTAGATAATCTGCTGTTCCACCAGTTGCAACTATTTCTAAACCAAGTCTCAAAAAGCCTTTAGCTGCCTCTAAGCCTAAACTTTTGTCACGATCGGCAAGAGACATAAAAACTGTACCTTTAGTTGGAAGTGCCCCTCCCGCTGCTATCTGTGATTTAGCAAATGCTAATCCATGGGTCAGGTCAATCCCCATTACTTCACCTGTTGAACGCATCTCAGGTCCTAAAACTGGATCTGCTTCAGGAAAACGATTAAACGGCAATACGGCTTCTTTGACTGAAACATGATCACCTTTAACTGCTTCTTGCAAGAGCCCTTCTTCACGTAATTTTTTAAGCGAGGTCTTCATCATCACTCGACTAGCTATTTTCGCAAGAGGAATTCCCGTGGCCTTAGCGACGAAAGGAACTGTTCTTGATGCTCTTGGATTAGCTTCAATCACGTAGACTTCGTTATCTTTTACCGCGTACTGAACGTTTATTAAACCTTTTACATCGAGGGCTTCAGCGATTCTTCTAGTGTGACTTTCTATAAGTTTCACCACTTCTTCTTTAAGGTTTGGAGGTGGTATCACACAGGCGCTATCCCCGCTGTGTATGCCAGCTTCTTCAACATGTTCCATCACGGCACCAATAAGAAGATCACCTTCATGGTCTCGCACTGCGTCAACATCAACTTCAGTTGCATCTTCAAGAAAACGATCAATGAGTACTGGTCTTTCAGCTGACAAGCCTCCTTCCATTCCCAAACTTCCGAAACGCGTCATTTCTTCCATAGTTTTTTCGAGTTGGTGGTCGTCATATACGATCTCCATTGCTCTTCCTCCTAAGACATAAGAAGGTCTAACTAAAACTGGATAAGCAACTTTTTTGGCTATTTGAAGAGCTTCCTGAAAATTCTTTGCCGTTCCCCCTGGTGGCTGAAGGATCTCTAGATCTGTACAAAGCTGGTTCCAGTTTTCTCGATCCTCTGCTCGGTCAATTGATTCAGGGCTTGTTCCTGCAATCAATTCAGATGGGAGGATTCCCGCTAATTTGAGTGGTGTTTGACCCCCTAACGAAACTATTATCGCTTCAGGCTTTTCTACATCTATTATGTTTTTCACATCTTCGTAAGTAAGCGGCTCGAAATAAAGTCGGTCACTGGTGTCATAGTCTGTCGAAACTGTCTCTGGGTTGCAATTCACCATCACTGTCTCATATCCAGCCTCACTTAAAGCGAAACAAGCGTGAACACAGCAGTAATCGAATTCGATTCCCTGACCGATTCGATTTGGACCAGCTCCTAAAATAATAACTTTAGGCTTCTCTGAGGGTAGAACTTCATTTTCATCTTCCCACGTCGAGTAGTGATAAGGAGTTTCAGAAGAAAACTCTGCTGCGCATGTGTCCACTGTTTTATATGTTGGCCTCACACCCGCTTTTTCTCGAAACTCTCGGACTTTCTCTGATGTGCATTCCCAGATATAAGAAAGTTGCGCGTCTGAAAAGCCTAACTGTTTGGCTCTCTTCCATTCTGTTGGTAGCAATTCTTCTGGTTTTCGTCTTTCAAGACTTATTCTTTCTTCTGTAATTATTAATATCTGATCGATAAACCATGGGTCTATCGATGTTTCTTCATAAAGTCTTTCGATCGAATAACCTCTTCGAAGCAATGTTTCAAGTTGGAAGAGACGTTCCGGTGTCGGAATACCAACTTTATTGATCAGAATTTCATCTTCTAGTTCTGAAAATTTATGCTCTCCAGGATCCGCATTAAGTCCTTGTCGTCCATTTTCAAGTGACCTCATACCTTTTTGTAAAGACTCCGGAAAGGTTCTGCCAATGGACATAACTTCCCCTACAGATTGCATTGACGTTCCCAAAATTCCTGATGAGCCAGGAAATTTCTCAAAAGCCCATCGCGGAATCTTCGTAACTACGTAATCGATACTTGGTTCGAATGATGCGGGAGTTTCCTTTGTTATGTCGTTAGTTATCTCATCGAGTGTGTATCCAATAGCTAGTTGAGTAGCAATTTTTGCAATTGGAAACCCTGTTGCCTTCGAAGCTAGAGCCGAGGATCTGCTTACCCTCGGATTCATTTCTATAACGACTTGTTCTCCTGTGTTTGGATCTACGGCGAACTGGACATTCGAGCCACCTGTTTCCACTCCAACACGACGTAAACATGCAAATGCTGCGTCTCTCATTATTTGATATTCGACGTCAGTGAGAGTTTGTGCTGGAGCGACCGTTATGGAGTCTCCGGTATGTACTCCCATTGGGTCCAAATTTTCAATCGAACATATAACAACACAATTATCTGCCTTGTCACGCATTACTTCGAGTTCAAATTCCTTCCAGCCTGCTATTGACTTCTCGATCAAGATTTCATTTATTGGACTAGCTTCAATACCGCGTTTTGCTATTTGTTCAAAATCTTCGTTTGTTGAAGCTATACCTGTGCCTTTGCCTCCCATAATGTAAGCAGGTCTAATGATCAAGGGAAGTCCAACTTTTTTAGCAATTTCGCGTGCTTCTTCAATGTTGCGAGCGACTCCTGAAGCTGGAACCCTAAGTCCAATTTCTATCATTGCCATTTTGAATTTTTCTCGATCTTCTGCAGTTGCAATTGCATCAGCATCTGCACCGATAAGTTCAACGTTATTCTCTTCGAGGATTCCTGCTTCTGCTAATTCACGAGCGAGGTTTAAAGCTGTCTGACCACCAAGTGTCGGCAATAAAGCGTCAGGCTTTTCCTTTTCAATTATTCTCTCTATTACATCTATTCTTAAAGGTTCTATATAAGTGGCGTCAGCGAAATCAGGGTCTGTCATTATCGTTGCTGGATTGGAATTCGCAAGTATTACCCGATAACCCTCTTCTTTTAAAACACGACATGCTTGAGTTCCTGAATAGTCAAATTCACATGCCTGACCAATCACTATTGGTCCGGATCCTATTAGAAGAATACTTTTTATGTCATCTCTTCTAGGCATCAGATTTTTCCTGCTCCACCCAAAAGATTTTCGAATTGTCTGAAAAGATAGCTGCTGTCATGAGGTCCAGGACCAGCTTCCGGATGATATTGCACGCTAAACGCTGGCGCTTTAAGGCAATTTATGCCAGCAATGGTTCCATCATTTAAATTTATGTGAGTGACTTCTGCATCTTTAATAGAATCTCCTGCGACACAATAGTTGTGGTTTTGACTAGTTATCTCGACTGCGCCGGTTTTTACATTCCGTACGGGATGATTACCACCATGGTGTCCAAATGGAAGTTTGAAAATTTCGGCTCCTAAAGTTTCTGCTAGAAGTTGATGCCCTAAGCAAATTCCAAAGATAGGTACCTTGCCTAGAATTTTTTTTATATTTTCTCGAACATAATCCAAAGGCTCTGGATCTCCGGGGCCATTTGATAAAAAAACCCCGTCAGGTTTCATGTCTAAAACAACCTCGTATGCAGTATCTGCAGGCACTACTGTGATTTCACCCAGGTTGGAGAGATGTCGAAGAATAGTTGATTTTATGCCAAAGTCATAAGCTACAATTTTTCTCTTTCCGCCTGTTGAAGCAACTTTGTACATTTCGCTACAAGTAACTGTTTTTACAAGATCTATGTTGTCTGTTCCTGGTTCTTTACTTGCAGCAACTTTTAATTTTTCAAGACCGGCAGTTCCAAATGCGCCTGGCATGGCACCTAAATTTCGTATGTGTCGTGTTAACCGACGAGTATCTACGCCAGCTATTCCAGCAACCCCTCTTAAATTAAGCATTTCATCAAGGCTTTGAGTCGCTCTCCAATTGCTGGGTCTTCTACTTAAATCTCTTACTATCACGCCTCTGCAGAAAGGTTGCGAGCTTTCATTATCATCGGCGTTAACACCGTAATTACCGATGTGTGGATAAGTGAAAGTGATTATCTGTCCTGCATATGAGGGGTCTGTTATCACTTCTTGGTATCCACTTAATACCGTGTTAAATACAACTTCCCCTGAAACAATCTCTCCTTCAGGAACAGCGCCGATCATCTCTCCGGCAAAAGTTGTTCCATCTGCAAGAACTAAATGTGCTTCAACTACTTCTCTTTGGTCTTTCTTCACTGCGTAGATTCTCCATCAAAAACAACTAAAAGTCCGTTATTTATGGTGTGACGTACGCGTCCTCTTAGATTCCACCCTTCATATGGTGTATTTGAACTCCTACTTGACATTTCTTTTCCAGAAACCGTCCATGTCTCATCTAAGTCAATTACACAAAGGTTCGCTGGATTCTCTTTCTCAATTGTCATCCCGTGTCGATCATCCACTCCAGCTATTTTCGCTGGTTGCCAAGAAAGCAGTCCTAGTACTTCCGGTAAATCGAGTCCACTGTGTTCAAGAGAAAGAGATAGCGCTGTTTCCAGTCCAAGCATCCCCGGCGGAGCTTGGTCAAATGGCATTTCCTTAGAATGTTGGCTATGAGGTGCATGGTCTGTTGCTATTGCATCAATAGTTCCGTCTGCGAGTCCTTCTTTTATTGCTTTAACGTCAGATTCTGTTCGTAAGGGAGGGTGAACCTTAAAAACTGGGTCGTAGCAACTACACGCAGAGTCTGTAAGCGTAAAATGGTGAGTGGTGGCTTCAGCTGTAACAGGTAGGCCTGCTGCTTTGGCTTCTCTGACCATTTGCACTGAACCCAACGTTGAAAGGTGTTGAAAATGAATTCTTGCTCCCGTCATTTTTGACAATGCTATATCGCGCATGACCATCAATTCTTCAGCCTCTGAAGGTTGCCCGGGTATTCCCAAAAACGAGGACCACTCGCCTTCATGCATATAACCGCCTTCGGCGAGCTCATGTACTTCACAATGTTGGGCTAAAACTATGGGCCTACCTAATCGAGATTCGAGGCCAGTACTGTATTCCATCAAACGACGCATAAGTTGCGGATCCTGCACGCCTGTTCCATCGTCAGTAAATATTCCTATTCCATTATCTACCAGTTCTCCCATCTGAACCATTTCTTTGCCTTGTCTTCCAATTGTCATTGCAGCTGATGGGATAATTTCACATGATGACTTCTTCCCGAGGGTTTTAATTTGTTCAACTACTGCAAGACAATCAGTTACTGGTTCAGTATTTGGCATTGCTACCAGTGCAGTAAAACCTCCCATTGCCCCTGAACGCGCTCCCGTTTCTATAGTTTCTGCCTCTTCATCACCTGGTTCTCGAAAATGTACATGGAGATCCACGAGTCCAGATGTGATCACACAACCTGAACAGTCGACTTCGATATCTCCTTCTAATTTTTTTCCTGTATCAGAAATTTTTCCGTCTGGACCGATAGATACATCTAGATATCTTTCACCCTTCCTGTCAAAAATCTTCCCCCCTTTTAAAACAATGCTCATTTTTACACTTCACTCCGCTGAGATATTTCACGCTGACTCATGAGCATAAAAAGAACTGCCATTCTTAACGAAACTCCATTTGTAACCTGGTCAAGGATTATGGATCGCGAGTCCGTTGTTACCTCAGCAGTAATTTCCACTCCTTGATTCGTTGGACCTGGGTGAAGTATTAGTGCATCTTTTGAAAGCAATTCACACCTTCTTGCATTTAAACCGAAATCTTTTGCGTACTCTCGCAAAGAAGGTATAAGGCCTTTGCTGTGCCTCTCGGACTGCATTCTTAGCAGGTAACAGGCATCCAAATCCGAAATAACATCATCTAAAACAGTTGAAACATCGACTGGCCATTTTTCCATCGATGGAGGTAAAAGAGTTTGTGGAGCAATAAGTGTGACTTTTGCCCCCAAAGAGGAAAAAGCTAAGACATTGGATCTTGCAACACGTGAATGTCTTATGTCGCCTACTATGCCAATCGACATTCCATCCAATGATCCACGTTGTTGTTTCAACGTATAACAGTCCAGCAGCGCTTGCGTCGGGTGCTCATGGCATCCATCTCCTGCATTTACTACGGAAGCGTCAGTCCATTCTGAAACCCTTTGTGGTGTTCCGGCCATATTATGCCTGACGATCAAAACATCTGCCCCGTAAGAACTTATTACTTCTACTGTGTCGCGGAGACTTTCACCTTTTGAAAGTGACGATGAACCCGCTGAAAATGTCAGCGTGTCAGCTGACAAGCGGCGCGCCGCTGATTCAAATGAGAGCCTTGTTCTGGTCGAATCTTCGAAAAATACCGACGCTACAGTTCTTCCCCTTAATGCTGGGACTTTCGGAATTGGTCTTTTCCCTATTTCTGCAAATCGATCCGTTAGCTCAAGAATTAGTTCCAGTTGCTCTCTAGTCATACCTTCTATCCCAAGAAGATGCTTGCTTAACATTGGAGGAGTTTCGATGTTTAAAGTCATTTGCGCATGACTCCAAGGTTTACTCCCTCTTCAGTCACATCTACTAATTCATCAATCCGTGTAGGTAAATTTTTTCCCACATAGTCGGGTCGAATAGGCAATTCTCGATGACCTCTATCAACCATCACTGCGAGTTGAATTGAACGAGGGCGACCAAAATGACAAATAGCGTCAAGAGCAGCTCGAATAGTTCTTCCTGTGAAAAGAACGTCATCTACAATCACAACTATTTTGCCGTCTATCAAATCGGGTAAGTTTGTGACTGCTTCTGGAACTACCGGTCTCAAGCCAATATCATCTCTGTGTAATGCAACGTCTAAGCAACCAGATTCTATTTTTCTTTCCTCGATCTCCTCTAGTGCTTTTACGAGATTCTCTGCTACTTCGACTCCACCTGTCTGCAAGCCAACTATGAGAATATCTTCTGACCCTTGGTTTCTTTCAATCACCTCATGAGCCATGCGGCGTATAGCTCGTCTCATATCGTCTCGTGTCATCACACGAGCGCTCGCAACAAAAACGCCCCCAAAAGGGGGCGTCATACGTCTTTCTCGATCGGCCATAGGCCTTATCTCCTTGATCCGTATGGGCCTCACTGGGACCCGTTTGACGGCCAAGCACTACCATATACGCGGAAACGTGTTGTTTGCATATTCATGCTCAGAAGAAATTTATTTAATAAGTCTCCGCTTATCAAATACTAAAAAGGTTTTCTATTATCTGACTTGATCTGCTATTTGAGAAAGTAACCCATTTACAAACCGCTTGGAATTCTCCGTTGAGTACTCACCGACTAATTCCACTGCCTCATTAATGACTGTAGCTATTGACGTTTCAGGGAAGTTGATTAATTCAAGTACCGCTACTCTCAATACGGCTCGATCTACAACTGGCATCCGGTCTAAACGCCATTCTTCTGCGTTGTTTTCGATCAGTGAGTCTATTTCTTCTTGTTTTGATGCTATTCCTTCGATTAAGTCATAAACGTAACTCTCTGGATTAACTAGTTGTTCATTCAGAACTTCTAGATTCTCCCTTCCTTGAGTTTCTGCAGCATAAAGAATTCCTAATGCTGTTTCTCTGTCTTCACGTCTAGATCCAAAACCATTACTGGTACCTGATGGCATTACTTAGACTCCTGACTGGCAGTTGTTATTGTTAAACACGGCTTAGGTATTCGCCAGTCCTAGTATCAATCTTTACTTGTTCATTTGGTTCAACAAAAAGTGGCACCTGAACAACTAGCCCCGTCTCAAGGGTTGCAGGCTTTCTAGCTCCAGAAACTCTGTCACCTTGAACTCCAGGTTCAGTTTCGGCGATTTCAAGTTCGACCGCTGCTGGCAATTCGACTCCTACGATTTCGCTTCCGAACATTAACATCTGTGCTTCACTTTGCTCTGCTAAATAATTGACTGCATCTCCAAGAGTTTGGGGCTCTATAGATATCTGTTCAAAGGATTCGGAATCCATAAATACATAATCATTGCCGTCCCTGTATAACAACTGCATAGAACGTTTATCGATAATCGCTCGTTCTACTTTTTCTCCCGCTCTGAAAGTTCTATCAACTACTACACCATTTTGTAGGCCTCTTAACGTGGTTCGCACAAAAGCATGGCCTTTACCTGGTTTAACATGTTGGAACGCGACGACTTGATACAACTCGTTGTCTAGTTCTAGCGTCATTCCATTTTTTAGATCATTTGTTGTTATAACGGGCATTTTCTTTTCTTTTTTGTAATTAAATAATTTTTGGAGAGTGAGTTAAGAACTCGCAACCTTGTTCAGTAACAATTACGGTGTCTTCCCATCTAACGCCACCGACATCCGGCAAATAAACTCCAGGTTCAACTGTCACCACTTGCCCTGAGCGAAGAGTATCAGCAGTAAGTCCAGAAAGCGTGGGAGCTTCATGAATATCAAGTCCAACTCCGTGGCCTGTTCCATGGGTAAATGCTTCCGCTAAACCAGCTTCTTTTAGCACTTCTCTACAAGCCGAATCAACATCTGCATTCGGTACGCCTTCTTTTACTGCTTCCAATCCTGCTTTTTGCGCTTCTAAAACAACCTCAAGCATTTCGGCTGGCTTGCCCGTTCCAGTGCCGCCTATCCGAGTCGAGCGAGTCATGTCAGACCGGTAGCTTTTATAAAGAGCGCCCATATCGCAGACTACGAGATCCCCCTCTGACAAGATTCTGTCACCAGGTCTTGCATGCGGACGTGCACTATTAGGACCTGCAGCAATAATTGTTTCAAAAGCAGTTCCTTCAGCTCCATGTTTTACCATCATTTCGTCTAAAGCTGTAGAAACTTCTTTTTCAGTTACTCCGGTTTCAAGCATCGGCCAAATACTGGCTAGCGCTTTGTCAGCTATTTCTGCTGCTGTTTTCATCAAGGCGATTTCACCTTTGTCTTTGATCTGTCTTAAATCTTCCACAAGACCTTCAGTAAATATTAATTCTGAGTTTTCGAAAATCGTTTCCAGGTTTTTCATCTTCGCCCAGGTAACTGATTGGGCTTCAAGTCCAACACGGTTAGTCATTCCGGAAATAGTCTTAAGTCTCTCGGACTGTTGTGAACCAACCATTTCAACTTCAATTTGCGCACCTGATTTTTCTACCTCTTCAACAGCCTGCTCGCCGTAACGTCCATCAACTAAAAGCAGAGTTTTATCTGCATCAATCCAAAGCAAACCCGCAGAACCTGTAAACCCTGAAAGGTAATAGATATTCGTAAGCGAAGTGACTAATAGGGCTTCGCATCCTGCTAGTTCGAATTTTTCAACAAGTCCCGAGAGTCGACCTTGCATGTCAAAATCTAAATTTTTTGTCATTCTTTAATCATGCCCGCCATCGCATCAATTGCCATTTGATACCCCTTTGCCCCGAAACCAGCAATGGTACCTGAGCTTACTGGAGCCACAACAGAGGTGTGTCTCCATGGTTCCCTTGATGCCGGATTGGAAATATGTAATTCTATGATGGGACCATCGAAGCTAGCTAAAGCGTCATGTATGGACCATGCATAATGAGTAAACGCTCCAGGATTAATAATTATTCCCGAGCATCTATTTCGGGCAGCATGGATCGAGTCGACAAGTTCACCTTCATGGTTCGATTGAAAATGTTCGAGCAAAAATCCAATTTCTGCTGCTTTATTTTTAGCTGCCTCCACATGCTCTTCTAAAGTTTCATTCCCATACGTTTCAGGTTCTCTTTCCCCGAGAAGATTTAAATTTGGTCCGGACAGAAGCAATAAAATTGGCTCGCTCATATCTTCCTCCACTTCTTTGTCGAAATCATCGAACTTTTTTAAGAGTTTCTTTTATAGGAATTTCTTCTATATCTTTTACCACTTCTAGACCTTTTGGGCCATCTAAAACAAAAGTGAAACCGTCCACTGCTTTTTTATCCCTAGTCATTGCAAATAATAAATCTTCGTCGCTAATCGATGCAGGCAAAATACTAGAAAGACCATAACTTTCCACCACTTGACGATGCTCCAAAACTCTTTCATGATCGATACGTTCTAACGCATGGGCAAGTTCTGCAGCATAAATAAGTCCTATCGCTACTGCTTCTCCGTGTTTAATCTCATAGTTGCCAATATTTTCAATGGCGTGACCTAAAGTATGGCCATAGTTCAGCAACGCTCTTTTACCTTGTTCTTTTTCATCTTGGACAACAATCTCAGCCTTTATTTCGACTGCTCTTGAAATTCTTTCTTCCATTTCCATTTGAATGAGTGGATCGCCAGTCAAGAAATGATACTTCGCTAACTCACCCAGACCAGAGCGTAATTCGCGTTCGGGCAGAGTATTCAAAGTATCAAGGTCGCATATAACTCCTGCTGGCTGCCAGAAGGAACCCACTAAATTTTTTCCTTCTGGAAGATTGACCCCTGTTTTACCCCCTACAGCAGCATCGATTTGAGCTAGAAGAGTCGTGGCTACGTGAACAACAGCGACTCCTCTGTGGTATGTAGCTGCAGCAAATCCTGCTACGTCAGTAACTACCCCGCCTCCTACTCCTACGATTACATCAGCTCTTGTTAAACCCCATGAGGCAAAAGCGCTGCAAAGTTCTCCAATTGTTGCTAAGGACTTGGCTTCCTCCCCGTCTTCAATTTCAAAGACCTTATGTTCAATTTCGAGTTCTACAGCTATTCCGATTTTTGACTGTGTGACAATTGCAGCGCGCTGAGCTCCAGAAGGAATCAGAGTTGGCAATCTATCCAATACGCCATTGCCAATAATGACCGGATATGTAATCCCGCTAGGTAGCGCTACTTTAACTTCATTCATTTTCTACACCTAAGCGCGACTTTAAACTATCGAACAGCAACTCAGAAACATTTGAAGCTTTCATATTGTTGGTATCTATCGTCAAGTCTGCTATTTCTTCGTAAAAGTCTGCTCTTTGTTCATCTAGTTTCATTAGTACTTCTAGTGGATCTTTTCCTTTTAAAAGTGGCCTGGAAGAACGTCTACTTACGCGTTTGGCCAAAGTTTTTATATCAGTACGAAGCCAGATAACAAAAGTTTTTTCTTGCAATAACCTTCGATTTGAAGACCTTTCAACAATCCCACCACCTGTTGAAATAACCAAAGAATCTGGATTCGAAAGTTTCGCTTCAAGGACTTGTTCCTCAAGGTCCCGAAAAACTTTTTCCCCTTTTTCTGCGAAAATTACACCTATGCTTCGTCCCGCTTGGTTTGCTATTACTACATCAAGGTCGGCGTGACCATAATTCATCAAACCTCCCAGTAAAGATCCGATCGTGGATTTACCTGAACCCATATGACCTACCAATGCAATGTGTCGGAATTTTTCTTTAGGCATCTCTTTAGATTACCTATTTACTGACACTCAGCTGAAACGATTAGTTAAATGTTTCTTTATTATGTTTTTTTTCAATTTCATATAAAGCTGCTTTTCTCATAACTTCAACCGGAGCTTCCTTACCTGTCCAGAGTTTGAATGCTCTTGCAGCTTGAAAAATCAACATTGATAGACCCCCATGGGCTTCAACTCCTCGGTTTTTTAGTGCTTCCAACCACGGAGTCGAAATGGGGTGGTAAATCAGATCTACGACCAGTTGACCTTTAGATAGTAAATTTGGTTCTATTGGAAAATTTGTTGTATTTCCAATGCCAGACATACCAATTGGTGTCGCGTTTATAACTAAATCAGACTCTGAAACTACTTCAGAAATTTCACTTTCTTCTATATATTTTCCAACTGGACCGGCCAACTTAACTGCATCAAGAGCTTTTCCTTTAGTTCTATTAATGACTGCCACTTCTCCTGCCCCTGCTTTTCCAAGCGAATGAATTATTGATCTTGCTGATCCTCCTGCTCCAATTACTAGAACTTTCTTGTCAGTCACATTCACCCCTGCGTCATGGTTCACAGCATCTAAAAATCCATCTCCATCCGTATTGTGTCCTTTTAATTTCCCTGCATCGTTAACGATGCAGTTAACGGCCCCCAACGTTTGTGCACTCTCACTAATTTCATCAAGCAACGAACAGATTTTTGCTTTGTGTGGCATCGTCACGGAAAGACCTGCTATTCCCATAGCTGAGACTCCTCTGATGGCGTCTGAAAGTTTTTCTTCAGGTGTTTCAAAGGCTGTATACACCCAGTCCATTTCTGCTTCTCTGAAAGCAGCGTTAAGTATTGCAGGCGACAGGGAATGTTTTACTGGGTTTCCGATTACTCCCACCAATGTTGTTGTCCCGCTGATCCTCATATTAAAATTATCGCAGATCTAACCGCATCCTAGATCTTTATTTACGCATATTTTCCGTGCTTTTTCAAAGTCGTCTGAAGTTCTAGCAAATGTATGAGCACCGACGACTCCATTTTGATCAGTTCTGACGTAATAAAGCCAGTCACCTTCAACCGGGTTAAGCGCTGCTTGAATTGAAGCTCTGCCGGGTGCTGAAATAGCTGTTGGTGGAAGTCCTAGTGAAACACGTGTGTTCCATGGAGAATCATATTCCAAATCATCAGCACTAAGTTCCTGTCCAGCAGTTTTACCAACGGCGTAACGAGACGTTGCATCGATACCCAATCTCCACCCTCTTTGTAATCGGTTGTAAATAACTCTCGCTATCATTGGTCTCTCTTCAGCCAGTTGTGCTTCTTCTTCAATCAATGATGCGATTACCAGAGCTTCATATGGGGTGATGCTAAGGCTTCGTGTTTTCTTTTCTATTTCTTCTTCTTCAATAACCTTTAAGAATTGTCGATGCATTCGCAACAAAAGATTCATTTCATCTGATGCTGTTGCCTCATCTAGTTGATAAGTGTCTGGGAATAATAAACCTTCCGCTAGAAGAAATGAAAGATTCGAAGGGTAGTGCTCCCATTTCAAGCGATCGTCCAAAAGTGAAATTCTGAGCTCTTCTTCATTGAAAGCAGGTAACGCTTCTAATAAACGTTTAGTGATTTGCTCTAAAGTTAACCCCTCAGGAACTGTTACTCGTACGACTTCTTCGGGTATCGGACCTTTCCTTAGTTCTGACACAGTGTCTTGGAAACTCGAGTGCTCTTTTAGTAAATATCGCCCTGCTTGGAAAGAATAATCTTCACCTGAATTGCAATTCAAAAATCTTTTCAGCACGGTAGGGCATCTCATCCATTGCCTAAACATTGTTGGGCTGTCAATTATTCCCAAATCACCCAAAGTCGCTATTACATCATTTGTGGTCCAACCATCTTCTATTGAAAATTCTATTTCCACTCCCGGCATTTGATTAGGTTCAACCTGATCATCAATCCAATTTTCAAGTCTCGCCCATCCACTGATAAAAACAACAAGCATCACCAGAGCTACTAGACCCCAGCGAAGTATGGGACCCATTGGAGGCCGATGGCGAATCCATCGAACATCTGGTCTTACTTCGTAGTCATCTTCTGTTAGAGAGAACTCTTCGAAGTCGTTTTTTTCTTCATGAAGAGGACTTTTTTCATAAGATTCTTCAATTGGTGTTTCGTCTGTCACCCGTCTCCGTTCAAGCTCGGTTATCTAACCATGATTGCAGAATCACTGATGCTGCAACCTGATCAATGACCTCACGTTGCCGCTTACTGTCTAGACCCTGCAAAGACAACTCTTGGGCTGCTATTACTGTTGTCAAACGTTCATCGTGTATATCTACCGGAACAGATATTACGGAAGCCAGTTCTTCAACTTCTTTCTCAACCGACTTGGCAGCTGGACCTTTGTTTCCATCCAGCGAATAAGGCATACCAACTACAACAAGCTCTGCTTCCCATTCGGATACTAGATCATTAATTTTTTTGTGATCTTCTTTGGTATTTTTTGAACGAGTCAGAACTTGAAGAGGAGTAGCTACTTTTCCATTATTGTCGCTTATTGCAATCCCGATCCTTTTGCTCCCAAGGTCTATCCCTAAAGCTCTCACCTATTCAACCGGTTTGGGCGACTGCCCTAGCTTGTTCTAATGCTTCTTCAAGATTTTCTGGGCTCTTGCCCCCAACTATTGTGAGTTCAGCATTTAGCCTTCCACCACCACCTATTGTTTTAGCCGCTTCAGACAAAATAGTTCCTGCATTTAAGCCACTGTCGGTCTTAACAGCAGCTATTAAAGCTGCGCCCCCCTCAGCTGGTGCAGTTCCTAGTATCACAGCTTTAACTTCTTCTTGATCCCTTACAGCAACCGCCAATTCTCTCAAACTTTCTCTATCTATACTTTCAACGAGTGAAACAACTATTCCATTTTCAGCATTTTCTGCAAGTTCTTTAACCATCCCTAGTGCTTCTTTACGTTTCAAACTTTGAACTTCATTTTTTAACGATTTAAGCTCATCCATTTTTCTCTGGATTCCGTCTAATAAATCTTCACGTGGTACACCTACAAGATGTGCGGCGTTCGAAAGAGAACTTTCAGCTTCTCTCAAATTTTCGACAGTTGATGTACCAGTGACTGCCTCTAATCGTCGAATGTTCGATCCTATGGAACCTTCAGAGACGATTTTCAGTAATCCAATGTCACCCAATGCTGAAACATGGGTTCCTCCGCAAAATTCAAGAGACTTTGGACCTGCTTCTAAAACTCGGACAGTTTCTCCGTACTTGTCACCGAAAAAAGCTATTGCACCTTTCTCTTCGGCTTCCTCACGTGTCATTTCATTATGATGGCATTCAGAATTGTTTAGTATTTCAGAATTAACAAGGTCTTCCACAGAAGAAACTTGCTCCTCAGTCACTGCTTCGAAATGACTAAAATCGAAACGCAAGCGATCCGAACCGACATATGAACCTTGTTGTTTAACATGTTCACCCAAAACTTCTCGTAAAGCCCAGTGGACCAAATGCGTAGCTGTATGGTTGCGTCGGATTTGCGACCGTCTGTCACTGTCTATCTCAGCGGTTGCCTGCTGACCTAACTCCAAATACCCATCTATCAATTCGTATTGATGCACATGTATTGTGTCTAAAGCAAGAGTCGTGTCGACAATTTTAATTTCGCCAGTTTTCGTTGAAATTCTTCCTGTGTCTCCTATCTGACCACCGGACTCTGCATAAAACGGTGTCTCATCAAGAGCGATTAGATTGTCATCAAAATATATAACAGTTGAATCGCTAATAGTTTTGTCATAGCCAACAAAACTAGTTGGACCTTTTTCGTCAAGAACTCTCCGCAACTCTCCTGTTTCATCGCTACTCATTGCATCTTTGCGCGCTGAACGAGCTCTCTCTTGCTGTCTTGCCATAGATTCTTTAAATCCTTCAATGTCGACCTCAATAGATCTTTCTGCACAAATTTCCTCAGTTAGCTCGAGAGGAAATCCGTAAGTGTCGTGCAATTTGAAAGAGACTTCACCACTAAGTGTTTTATTTTTTCCAAGACCTGCTATCTCTTCATCGAGAATCAACAAGCCAGATTTTAATGTTTCACGGAACCTATCTTCTTCCCTGCTCAAAACTTCCTGGATGAAATCAATATTTTGTTTGAGTTCCGGATAATCGGATCCCATAATTGTGACCACTGATTCTGCTAATGAGGGCATTACAGAGTCTTCAAGTCCCAATAACCATGCGTGTCTCACTGATCTACGGATAATTCGCCGAAGCACATAGCCTCTATCTTCGTTGCTTGGAAAAACTCCATCGCTTATCAAAAATGTCGAAGAGCGGGCATGATCGGCAATAATTCTCAGTGAAATGTCGAGTCTTTCCTCCTCGCCATATGAAACCCCTGCAAGATCTCCGATTTTTTCAATAACTTCTGAAATTTCGTCTGTTTCCCAAACAGAATCGACTCCTTGCATTACTGTCAAAATTCGTTCTAAGCCTGCACCAGTATCTATCGCTGTTGAAGGTAATGGGGAGGTGGAGCCATCCGGATGTTGTTCGAATTGCATAAATACGAGATTCCAAATTTCGACAAAACGCTCTTCTCCTCCATGGGCTGGTCCTCCGTCAGCGCCAAATTCTGGACCTTTGTCCCAGAAAATTTCTGAACAAGGTCCACATGGTCCAGTTTCAGCCATCCTCCAATAGTTGTCTTCCCCTAGGCGTTGAATCTTGTCAGGGGCAACACCTACTTCGTTTATCCAAATCCCTTCGGCTTCATCATCGCTTTCATGGACCGTTACCCATAGTCTTTCAGGGTCCAAGCCAAGATTTTTTGTTACAAATTCCCACGCGTAAGAACAAGCATCAGATTTAAAATAATCTCCAAAACTGAAATTACCCATCATTTCAAAAAAAGTTAAATGGCGGCTCGTTCTTCCAACTTCGTCCAGATCATTGTGTTTTCCTCCTGCTCTAACACATTTTTGTACAGTTACAGCACGTGGCCACGGAGCCGGCTGTTCACCGATTAAATACGGCTTGAACTGAACCATCCCAGCCACGGTGAACAGGAGTGTCTGATCATGGGGTATCAGACTTCCTGATGAAACTATCTCATGGCCACGGGTAGAAAAAAAATCTGTAAATTCGTTACGAATTGCTTTTGCTGTTGACGGCAACTTTCCCATAAAACAAGCCTAGCGCTATGCAGTGAAGCAAATAGGTAGGTCCAAGCTCAATTAAATCTCTGAGGTCTTACTGGTCTGTGTTGTCGTCTCAAATAGCTGTCTTGTCCAATGAGAGAAGAACTATAATTATTCACATTTTGGGTAACAGAATCTGATTCTTGGCGAATAAATCTTTTCCGAAATCTTTCAAAGACTTCACTTCTTTTATTGAATAATTCCTCTGGCATGAATCCAAATTTGGAAACAGTATTTCGCACATATTTATTAAAAGTTCTACGAAAACGATTTTCCATCCAATTTGAAGCCAGGACACCTAAAGCCCAACCCAGAAGTAACCAAAATAAACGCCGTCGCATTAGTTTTGCTCCTCTGAAAAATCTTCTACATTCTTGTTTTCTTTTATTTCAGTCATTCTGTCTACTATCTGCTCTTCAAATCCATGTGGTGAAGGGTTGTAATAAATATTTGATTCAACCTCTTCAGGTCTATATTTTTGCTCGACCCAACCTCTTGGATCGTTATGGGGGTACTCATAACCTTCTCCGTGTCCAATGCTTGATGCACCACTGTAATGCGCGTCTCTCAAATGTGGGGGAACACGTCCCTCGCCTGCCGAAGAAACATCTTGCATAGCTGCAGTCAAGGCGAGTGTTACTCGGTTAGATTTTGGAGCTGTGGCTAAATGAACTACAGCTTGAGCTAAATTGAGTTGAGCTTCAGGAAGGCCTACGAACTCCACTGCTCGCGCTGCAGCATCTGCGACAAGCAGACTAGTGGGGTCTGCCATGCCAATATCTTCACTCGCCAGAATAACTAAGCGGCGGACTATAAATCTTGGATCTTCACCTGCTTTCAACATTCGAGCCAACCAATAAAGACCTGAATCGGCATCAGATCCTCGAATGCTTTTTATAAAAGCGCTGATTATGTCGTAATG
>Ga0315318_10000119_pt1 | contig 30192 bp, 27 predicted proteins | sample M1200m3416metaG_FD_203703 | JGI IMG/M metagenome (GOLD analysis project Ga0315318, IMG submission 203703) | Ammonia-oxidizing marine archaeal communities from Monterey Bay, California, United States - M1 200m 3416 | ecosystem: Environmental > Aquatic > Marine > Coastal | place: USA: California... | reverse complement strand
AACAACTTCATTTCCTAAATCAAATGTTGTTGTACTTCCGTCACCAGTAAAAAGGTCCTTCGTTGGCGAAGAAGAAAACTCTTTAAACGGTCCTTGTCCTAAATATGTGCCCATAGCGTATCCTTTTTTTTATATTTATAATATATTTATATTTATACTCAAAACCTTCATTGTCTGGTGTTAAAAGATAAGGATAATCCAACATTGTTTATCATAATAAATTTTCTTTAACTAATTTAAGCACCCGCTGTTTGGTTTTTATTGCTTGTTGTTTCTTGTAATACCAATCTAATGGTTTAAAGGTTTTCCGTCTATAGGTTTTGACACCAACTTGTACATCGCTTATAATTTTGTTTATTTCCTCATTCCATAAAAATCTCTGAAACTCTATTTCATTGTTTGTTTTAAATTTAACATAAGCATAAATATCATCTTCTCTAATTTCCATCTTATTTTTTCTACAATGAAATGCACAATCTAACATCCTCACATATTTACCTATATCCATAACTGCTGGAATTAGTTGAGTTGTTGAATTAAAATTATTATTTTCTAGGAAAGATGGCAGATATTCCATTTCTAAACTATCATCTTCAGCTATCAAAATATATCTCAGACCGAAAGAAGCAAGTCGAGATTCCATATTTCTAATAAGAACCTTCTCTCCAAAGAAATCTTGGTCGAACATTGAAGATTTTACATCTCCATCTTTAAATTTTAAATCATAATCATACAAAGACTTTAAACCAAAAGTATTATGTAATAAATCTCGAAAGGCTGGGCATTTTGAATATTCTAATCCCAATCCTTTTACATCTTTATCCTTCCAATAATTAGAGAATATAGGCACTGGTTCTTCAGCTCTTATCTGCTGTTCTGTATCAATATACGACCAATAAATTATATTCTTCTTCATTTAATATAAGTAAAACCAACCTGTTGCAATATATTTTGTATTGGATATTGGCGGGTTTCCTCTATGTGTATGTGTCCAAGATGCTGGAAATAAACACAAACTTCCTTTAGATGGCTTTATTCTTCTTTGTTGATAAAGGAACTCTGTTTCCCCACCTTCATCTACATCATTTAAATAAACTGTCCAAACAATAATTCTACTTGAGGTGTCTATAGAAGCCTGTTCACAATGCCATAGGTGATAACCCTCGCTTGGCTTTGTTTTCTGTACCAGCACAAGAAAAGACTTTGTATTTAATGATTTTAATGTTGAGTATTTATTTACATATGAGTCGGTTATACGAACAAGCTGTTGATTAAATTCAGCAGTAAGAGGCATATTAGGCTCGTTCAGATAGAGAACAGAATCTTCTCTATATATCTGTGGTGAATATTCTCGAACAGAAGCACCAGTTTTAATAGATGTTTCAAATTGTTTTATAACAGCATCACATATTTCATCTGAAAATGCGTTTTCGTACACTTCAATAAAATCGGATAGTGCCATTATTTAATTCCTTTAGGTTGACTTCTATTAGTCATTAAAAAATATTCCACCAACCTGTTAATATATATTTGTCTCCCGATAAAGGAGGATTACCTCTATGTACATGTGTAAAGGCAGACGGAAAAATAAGTATCTTGCCTTTCCTAGCTTTAATTCTTTTACTTTGATAAAGAAATTCTGTTTCTCCACCTTCTGCAACATCATTTAAATAAATAGACCAAGTTAATACACGAACTGCACTATCTATATTTTCTTGTTCAGAATGCCAGTTGTGATAGCCACCACCTTTTTGAGTTTTTTGTAACTTCTGTCTTGTACTTCTTAGTGAAATCCTTCTTACTGATTCAAAATGATTACAATATTCTTCTAAGGCCTCATTTAAATAATTATTAATGTCGGAAACAAGACCGAAATTTCCAATATCTGAATATAAACATATCTCAAAGTCATCTAAAAAACAGGCTTTATCTTTTCTATATAAACCATCAGCGTTTTTAAGAAAATGATTTTCTGGAAATAACTTTGATTTGTTTTCAAAAATATCAATAACTTCATCACATGACTCATCGGGAAACATTACATTGGCAATATAAATACTATTGTCTAACTCTGTTGTTGTAGTATTCATGTAAGTTTCTTCTTAACTTCATTTCCAATCAAGCTGTTAAATTCTTTCTGACCTTTAACTGTTTCATTTCTAAAACTTTCAATAGCTTGTGAAGTACTTCTACTAGTATTAGACATTTCTACTTGTAATGTTGGCATCCAAGATATAGCACACGACCAATCATCTATCATTTCACCTGTGTTTGCATCCCTACCAACTAGCTTTGTGTACCACATACATCTGTGAATTTTATTGTCTTTTATCTCCTCACATTCGCTTCCGAGAGGACAAGTAAAAACTACTTCTAAATCTTTCTTGCCTTTAGGCATAACTCCTCCATAATCTTTTTATTCACTATTATACTATACTATAGAGGATTTGTCAAGCAAAGAGTGGTTTACTTCTCATTCCTAAGTTATATTATTTAGGGTATTTATCCTTTACTGCTTGCCTTTTAACTTGAAGTGCTGTTAATTCATCATCAAGAATTGCGTGAACACATTCTTCTATTGATGGATATTCTTGTAGTCTTTTCCAACCATATTTGGCTTCTTCTGTTGCCGTTTCAGTTGCAGCATCCGAGGCTGCTGTAGCATTAGCTGCTTTTAAAGTTGCGTGGTCATCTGTAATAGTGGAGTAATCCGAGATGCTTGTTATAGATTCATTTGGTGTACCATCATTATATTCAATATGGCCATTTGTACCATCAAACTGTATTGCGTGAACATTTGCTGCTAATACAACTGCATCAAGCGTTAATCCTTCGCCATCTACTGATACAAACTTGTCATCTTTAATTATTGTTAATGTTGCCATATTATCTCCTATGCGTCTTTACTACAAATTATAACATCAATATACTGTGGTGCAGCTATTGTATGTGTGTGTGCTCCATTTGAACTACCTGAACCTGGGGTTGTTGAGCCACCTGCTCCTGGAGTTGTTGATGCTGAAGTTCCTGACAAACTGTGTGAGTGAGAACCGCCTCCACCTGTGCTTGAAGTAGGGTCATTTTCTTTTACAGAAGCTGGATTTGCTAATGCTGCTCCGTGACCCCAACCATACTGCCATCCTCCGTTATATAAGGGAGTTGTATGAGTATGAGCTGGCATCTCTGATGTACTTAGAGTATGTGCTCCAGCAGCTAAAGAACCCCCTGTGTGAGTGTGAGCCGCACCTGTGTGAGTATGTGCTGCTCCTGTGTGAGTGTGAGCACCATCTGAAGATGTTGTTTCACCAGCAGACATTGCCCAATCACCACCTGTGCCACCACCATTTCCAGAAACAACTCTTAATACTTTGTCATTCTGAGAAGTAAGTTTTGTCCATCCTGTTGGTGCTGCTGATTGGAAGAAACACATAACAGAACCATCGGGAATATAATCCTCTGATGAAACTGTTGCCCAAGTTAATCCACCATTGTTCCCAGATTGTTTACTAAGGTACTGTCCATTACTTCCAGAATTGGAAATATATAAATTATCTTCATCAACACTTTGAGAACTCATATGAGCTAAATCAATTGAACCATCTACAATATGTTCTGAATCAATCTGGTCATCAGCAATCAATGCAGATGTAATCTGGTCTGCAGCAATATGAGCAGTATCAATACTTCCGTCCACATACATATCAGAATCAATACTATTGTCTGCCATTAGAGCAGCCGTAATTTGGTCATTAGCGATATGTGCTGTGTCTATTGAACCATCTACATATTGGTCAGAATCTACAGAGTTAGCTGCCAGGTGAGCATTATCAATACTTCCGTCAACATACTGGGCACTATCAATAGCATTGGCTCTTGAATCTGCGCCAGATATTTCTGCACCAATATCATATTTTAGTGATTTGTATGTTGCCATTTTTATTTCCCTCTTTTAATTTATTTATAATTCTCTATTATTTTTCAGCCAGTAACCAACCTTGAGTTGAATCTGTAAAAACTAATGTAAGCGCCGCTCGTTCTGTTGTAACTGTCATATCTGCACTTGCACCAGCAATCTTTTCTGAATTTCTTCCAATCGTACAAGTATTACTATCAAATGTTCCTGCATAATCAATAATACGAACAGTATCTCCCAAACTAGGAGAAGCCGGTAATGTCATTGTAAATGCTGAAGAGGTTGTATTAACAAAATATCCTCGGCCTGCAACCATTGTTGTTGCACCCGTTACAACAGCTTGCCATGAAGTTCCAGCAACACCCCAAGAAACATCTGTTCCATCACTCATAAGTGCTGTTCCGTCACCGCCAACAGTTAATGCTGCAGGATCCCCACTTGAATCACCGTAAATGATTTTTCCTCTTGCGAGTCCAGCCATCTTCGCTAGTGTTACTTGATTATCAGCAATATGTGCTGTATCGATTGAACCGTCCACATACTGGTCAGAATCTATCGAATTAACACTCATATGTGCTAAGTCAATACTTCCGTCAACATAGTGAGCAGAGTCAATTGTGTTTGCTGGTAAAACTGGTACGCCGGTAAATGTTGCTATTCCTGTAACACCCAATGTTCCTGCAAAAGTAGCGTTTGCACCAGCAAAGGTTAATGCAGTTGTTGGAGAAGAACCAGATTTAATGACTAATTCGCCAGATGAATTATCTAAACTTCCGAAAGTTGTTCCAGAATCTTTTAAGAATACTGTATTACCACCAGCGTCTAATATAATATCACCAGATGAATCTAATGTAATGTCTGTGCCGTCATTTGTAATTGTGTCAAGTGCAAGACTTCCTACATTTGTGATATCAAAATCACCAAAACTTGTAGTTCCGCCAATCGTTAAGTTACCTGTAACAGTTACATTATCTCCAAAAGTTACTTCAGAAGTTGTGTGTCCAATAGTTAATGCAATGCCAGATGTTTCTGTTGCAATTTTTAAAGCACCTGTAGCATTTGTTAAATAAGAGTTTGTACCATCATGGTACATTTGCATATCATCGCCAGTACCGGCAACGAATTTAATACTGTCTAAATTATGATAACCGGTTGCCTTGATTGTACTTCTATCTGAGCCGCCAACTTTAATGTCAATCTCGTCATCAGTATCGGCGTGTAGAGATGTGTTGCCATTAACATCTAAAATTAATTCAGCACCATTAGTATCAAAATTATTTTGAACTATCGCAGTTCCTAAAAATTGGACATATGTAGTATCTGTAGATGACGGCGCTTCTGAGAAAACAATATTAGACCCGCCACCAGATAGTGAATATGCGGCACCTGGTTCCTGCACCACACCGCCGACAGATACGATTAATGAAGAAGGGTCTGAAACCGAAACAGTTAATGCAAAGGATGTTGTACTTCCATCACCAGTAATCGACTGTTTTGTATGAAATCCGTTTACTGGGGGTTTTCCTATATATGCCATTATCTATTCTCCAATGTTTCAATTCTTTTAGTTGATTCTTCTAACTTAGTCGTTAGTTCCTTGATTGATTCGATTAACAAGGCGTGTATCGAGTCATAGTGTAATGTTTTGTATGCTTTTTCATCACCAGTATGGAGAGGTAATTTCCTTTCTGATACAGCTGAAGGCATAACCTTTTCAACATCCTGTGCAAGTAGACCTGCTGACTCTTTATTATCTTTAAAGTAATTGAATGTAACACCTTTAAGTTGTTTGACTTTATCTAAGGCAAATTCAATTGGGTTAATATTATATTTTAATGTTGCATCTGAAATAGTAGTTGAATAAGCAATAACATCTCCATCAACATGAAGGTCACCATCAGCCTCAAGTCGCATTTCTTCGTTACCATTGACATGAAACCTCGTATCAGTATCATTAGTCCAACTAATTTTATCACCAGCATTTAAACCAACATCTGATGGACCATAAATAATGCCATTAACATTTAAGGTACCACCTAAATCAGATGATGTTCCAATGTTTACATGGTCACTACCGCCATCTACAAATATCATATGAGTATTACCATTAGATTCAATTCTGGTGTCTACATCAGCAGAATCTTCATTAATAATAACGGCGCCTTGTATTGTTACAGCGCCAGAGAATTCAGCAGTTGAACCACTTATAGCAGAACTTGTGGTTAATACACCTCCAACTGATGCTGTACCTGAAATTTCAACATTAGCATTAACATCCACTAGCGTTGCGTTTAATTCGATTTCGTCTGTAGCATTAATATCAAGTATAGCATTACTAGGCGCATTAATATATTGTGAGGCATCATTAAATTGGATTGCCATTGTGCTGTTTAAAAGAATACCAGTATCGGCAACATGAGTTAAAGTAACATCTTGGTCATTACCAAGTTTAATTATACCGCCGTCTGCAAGGAATAAATCATTAAATCCTAATGAAGTAGTACCTATGTCAGCGCCATCATTAGCGTCTGGAACAAAGGCGGTTTCCGCTGTTATAGTATCGCTTCTTATTCCTGATGTTCCGTTATCGATTGCACCAAATCCTGATGTGATTGAACCAGAGTCTAATGCACCAGTAGTAACAATAGCAGCACCACCAACATTATGACTAGAAAAATATGTAGAAACGGTGTCAACATTGGTCATTTTCATTGTGCCGCCGTCATTGATAAGAATACCATCACCAGAAGCAACGGCGTCTGTACCTCTTGCGGTACCACCATCTATTAAATTGATTTCAGCGGCTGTTGTTGTAATTGCTGTACCAGCAAGTGAAAATGCACCTGCAACATCAACTGCACCAGAGAAATCACCAGTTGCAGCATCTAATTCGCCTGAAATTGTTATGTTACGGCCGCCTGTAATGTCTATATTTGCATCAGCAACTAATGCCTTACTAGCAATAACAGTACCCGCCGTTATGCCATCAATAGTTTCTAATTCTGCTTCATTAATTACAGCACTACCAATTGTAAATCCTGTGCCTGTAACCACACCAGTTGATGTTATTGCACCAGAACCAATAGTTCCTGCAAAGGTTACGCCTGTTGTTCCTGTTGGAATTGAAATTACAGTAGCATCGGCATCATTCTTGACTGTTACATCATTAGTAGAGCCTTGTCCTGTTAGAATAAGTCCTTCAGCAGCAGTATATCCGATAGCGGCATTATCACTCGCCGAAGTATCACCTGTTGCTTCTAAGGTAGCGCCAGTCATAACACCCGTAATTGTAAGGTTTCTTTGACCAGTTGTGTCTATACTCGCATCTGTAGTAACCACTTTAGAAGCGATAGCCGTACCAGCAGTTAAACCATCTAATAATTCTAATTCTGCTTCTGTAAGAGCAGCACTACCAACAGTAATCGAAGTTGCGGCAGTTAATGCCCCAGCAGCAACGATTGTACCAGACACATCTAAATTTGCATTTACATCCACTAGCGTTGCGTTTAATTCAATTTCATCAGTTGCATTAATATCTAATACAGTAGCACTTGGTGCGTTGATGTATTGCGAAGCATCATTGAATTGGATTGCCATTGTAGAATTAAGCAATATTCCTGTATCAGCAACATGGGTCAATGTAACATCTTGGTCAGCGCCAAGACTAATTACAGCACCATCTGCCAAATACAGGTCTGACCATTCGAGAGCGGCCGTTCCTAGGGCGTTTCCATCGGCTGATGCTGGTGATAACCCAGCCGCCGTTATTGTTATCTCATCTGAGCCTGCAATCTTAAAATGAATTGTATCATCTGTATCTGCTGTTATACTTGTATCAGCATCTAAGTCTAATATCAACTCATTAGCATTTAGGTCAATGAGTGTTGCTTTTGTAAGTGCCATTTTTTATCCTATAGTTTATACATCTTCGAGTACAGAAACCGTTACATCTACTGCATTGGCAGAACTAGCAGACGCTTCTAGATTGTCTGCGTTTGAACCATCATTCATCAACACCAACTTATTACCCGCCATCACTTCTAAAGAAGCGCCTGCAGGAATACTGGCATTTTTGACAATATAGACATCATTTGAACCATCTTCGTTGTCAATAAAAATACTTACAGTTACACCCGAAGTAGTCTTATTTGCCATTGTTATGCCGATAACGATTGATTCAAGTGCCGCTGCTCCTGAACCAGCAGGTACAGGATATATTGTAGTTAAACTTGTTCCTATATCAGGTGTGCATATTCTTTTAAAATCGTTAGCCATGTTATTTTCCTTTTTTTGTTCTTATATTTATGTGTTTTAATTCTAAGTTATCCTGTACCGACTGCGGACTTATAAGCCGCCACAGTTGCATCGGTCCAAGTTGCTGTTGCCAACGCCTGTACTCGAGCAGACATTGCTGAAGTATCTGTATCAACCCAAGCACTACCATTATATGTACATGGTACTACAACATGCCTATGAAATGATGATGATAGTTCTACACTATCTTCTAATACTGTTGTTTTAGTACGAACTTGTAATTGTCCTAATTCTAAAACTTCTATTACATCTTCTACTACTGTTTTACTAAATGCCATTATTTTCTCCTGTTATTAAATGTCTGTGCCTAGAATCCACTAAGCATAATTAAGTGAAATATGAAAATGTGCCGGTACTCCACACATCGCTATCAAATTTATCAGCAAGGTTTGAACCACCCTCTGCTATACCCCAAAGGTGGTCCCCAACTAATACAGTAGCTGTATTACCTTGAAGTGTACCTACAGGGTCACCAGTAAGATTAGCAGATAAACCTTGTAATGGAAAAATTACCTTAGGTGCAGCATATGCTCCACTTCGTATAGTAAAGGGTAAACCAGCTATTGTTATTTGACCAACAGGACTGCTAACACTATTTGTATATAATCTCCAAGCAATAGTTACAAGATTACCTACTTTCGTATAAATTCCGCCAGTATATGTGCCATTAGTAACGATTGAGCCAGAGGTTGACGGAGCCCAAGTAGGAGAAAAACTTCCCTCCTCATAGTCATCCAGAGTATTTGCATCTGTATTACTTGTTACCCCTAAACAAACTCCTTTACCAGCAGTTGCAAAGACTAAATCGCCACTAGTTATAGTAGTATCACCAGTAGATGAAATAGTTCCAGCAGAAACAATTGTTCCTGAGTTAGTAAAGTTTCCTACTACATCAATTAAGGTAGCCGTAAGTTCTATTTCGTCTGTTGCTCCTATATCTAATACGGCATTACTAGAACCGTGTATAAATTGTGAAGCATCATTAAAACAAAGTTTATTTGTACTATTTAAAGTTAAACCGGTTCCATCCGTATGGGTTAATGTTGTGTCTTGGTCATCGCCAAAATTAATCACAGCGCCATCATTAAAGAAGGCGTCATTGAATTCTAATGCAGTTGTTCCTAAGTCAGCGCCGCCAGAAGCGTCTGGTACGAAAGCAGTAGTTGCTGTAATTGTTGTTCCTTGTACTGTTCCTGAAGATGTAATATTACCAGAACCAATCGTTCCTAAACCTGAAACATTACCAGATGTATCAAATGTATAATTACCATCAGAAAATGTTCCACTAATAGTTAAATTTCTCATTCCTGTTGAATCTATATTTGCATCTGTAGTAACTACTTTAGAAGCGATTGCTGTACCAGCAGTTAACCCATCTAATAATTCTAATTCTGCCTCAGCAAGAACAGCACTACCAGCAGTAAACGCTGTACCTGTTACGACACCACCAGATGTGATTGTACCAGATACATCTAAGTTTGCATTTACATCTACAAGAGTTGCATTGAGTTCGATTTCGTCTGTTGCGTTAATATCTAAAATAGCATTACTTGGAGCATTAATATATTGTGAAGCATCATTAAACTGAATAGCCATTGTACTGTTTAAAAGAATACCAGTATCAGCAACATGAGTAAGAGTTACATCATCATCATCGCCTAAACTAATTACAGCGCCATCTGCCAAAAATAAATCTGAAAATTCTAGTGAAGTTGTACCTAAAGCGGCACCGTCTGAAGCATCTGGAACAAAAGCAGTTGAAGCAGTAATCGTTGTTGCAGATAATGTACTACTAACTGTAGCCGCACCGGTTACAGCAAGAGTTGAACCATCAAATGTTAGATTTCCTTCGCCAGCCAAAGCATTTGCGCCAGTAACAGTTACCACAGTATTATTTGTTGAACCCGATAAAGTTGTTCCTGCGGCCGCCCAAGATAAAGTTCCTGAACCGTCTGTTGTTAATTGATAACCGTCTGTTCCGTCTGCAAGAGGAAGAACATACGATACTGAAGCAGTAGCATTACCTGCCTTGAATCCTGTATAGTTTGTACCAAGGTCCGTATCTTCGTAAAATCTTAATTCACCAGGACCTGCAGCCGCACCACTAATCGCAACATAGTTGCCATCATTGATTTCTAGTATCTTGTTGCCGTCATACTGTTGAAATACGATATCTTTGCCATCAACCATCGGTTTAATAACCGTATCACCAGATGAGTTGTTAAGTGAAATGTGTTCAACGCCACCGAGTTTAAAATCGATTCTATCGTCTGTATCTGCTGTTATCGAAGTATCTTGGTCGGCGTCTAAAATTAATTCGACACCATTTAAATCGACAGCTGCCGCAAAATCTGCTAATTTAGCAGAAGTAATCGTGGCGTCTGTGATTCCCGTTGTTCCTGATATTGTTGATAGTGCCATTTTCTATTTCCTTCTTTTTATAAGACTATTTATAAGATTTACCCCAACGCAGCTGCTAAAGCTGTGGAAAAAGCGTTAGTAGCCGCACTTGCGGATGTAATTAAAGTTCCTGTTTCGTTTGGTATTGTAATTGTTCTATCTGCTGTTGGATCCACTACTGTCAAAGTAGTTTCATAAGCATCAGCAGTTGCGCCTTCAAACACAATACTAGAATCTGTTAAATTTAATGCAGTAGCAATTAAACTTGTGATGGTGGGCGAGTTCAATGTTGGACTTGTTAGAGTTTTATTCGTTAAAGTTTGAGTTCCTGTCAAAGTTGTTACAGTCGAGTCAATTGCCATTGTTATTGTGTTACTTGAGCCTGTACTTGTAAGTCCTGTTCCGCCAGCAATAGTCAATGTTTCCGAATCTAAATCTATTGCAATTGTGCCTGAATCAGAGGTTATATCTAAATCTTCTCCTGTAACAGTAGCGTCAACATATGCTTTGATTGATTGTTGAGTTGCAAGTTGTGTTGCACTATTACTTGCCATGTTATCTTCATCAAGTATAGCACTACCAGAAATTGCTGTATTAAATACACCACTTGTAATAGTTGGTGCTGTAAGAGTTTTGTTTGTTAATGTTTCTGAACCAGTTAATGATGTGAAACTATTACTCTGTAATGCAGTATTCCACTCTGATATTGAACCGGTTAGAGTATTGTTTGCTAAATCAACACTTTTATTTGTTAGTGTATCAGTAGTTGCTAGACCAACGAGAGTGTCCGTAGCATTAAAGAATGTGATTGTTCTATCGGCGGTCGGGTCAGTAAAAGCAATAGTTGTTTCGTAAGCATCATCAGTTGCGCCTTCAAAAACAAGAGGACTTGCACCAGACATTACTAATCCAGTTAAATCTTGTGTGCCTGTAAATGTTCCACTAAAAGTACCCCCAGCAATTGTTGGACTTGTTAAAGTTTTGTTTGTAAGTGTTTGAGTGGCGGCAAGACCCACAAAACTTTCGCTTTGTAGAGCACTATTAAACTCTGCTAAAGAACCTGTAAGAGTATTTGACCCTAAATCAATAGTTTTATTTGTGAATGTATCAGTAGTTGCTCGACCAACAAGAGTATCTGTGGCGTTTGGCATTGTAAGAACTCTGTCAGCGGTTGGGTCTGTAAATGCTAGTGTAGTTTCGTAAGCGTCCGCTGTAGCACCTTCAAATACCAATGGACTTGCACCAGACATAACTAATCCAGTGAGGTCTTGTGTACCTGTGAATGAACCACTAAATGTACCACCAGCGATTGTCGGACTTGTCAAAGTTTTATTTGTTAGTGTCTGTGTTGCAGCTGTTGTTACGACAGTTCCTGTAGCATCAGGAAAAGTAATTGTTCTATCAGCAGTTGGGTCTGTAACTGATAGTGTGGTTTCATAAGCATCATCAGTTGCACCTTCAAAAGTAATTGAAGAAGCAAAAGTAGTTGCACCGGTCTTAATACCAGTTACTTCTGTGTTCATCAAAGTAATAGCCTCAACAATATCTGTTGCTGAAGCGATTACACCACTAGCACCCGTAACGCCTGAAATATCACCGACATCTCCTGCCGTTGAGTTATAAGTCGTCCTTAGTGTGTCTAAGGTATCTGTTGTTGCTACTGTTCTATCTGCCATAATACTATTTATCTATCCTAATTGATATAATCTCCATAATCACATCTAAAATGAGCTCATCTGTGAAGGAGATGAGCCCCCTAACGCAATAATCCTAACGATATGATTCGCCTTACTAGCGTGTGTTGCTGTTGTTACAACAGTCATTGTTGCATCTGGTATTGTTATTGTTCTATCTACTGTTGGGTTTTTTACATTCAAAGTTGTTTCATATGCATCAGCAGTCGACCCCTCAAACACAATACCGCTCGCACCAATTTGAAGTCCAGATGTTGATGTTCCTGATGAAAATGTCATAGCGTTAATAGTCGGACTTGTTAGAGTTTTATTCGTTAAAGTTTGAGTTCCAGTTAAAGTCGCTACTGTAGAATCAATTGCCATTGTTAAAGCATTACTTGTAGCGCTTGTTCCTATTCCTGTACCACCAGTAAAGGTTAATGTTTCTGAATCTAAATCTATTGCAATTGTGCCTGAATCAGAGGTTATATCTAAATCTTGAGCAGTTATTTGTGCATCAATATATGCCTTAATACTTTGTTGAGTCGCTATTGCTGTTGCAGAATTGGAAGACATATTATCTTCATCTTTAACCGCCGAACCAGAAACGCCTGTATTTAAAACAGGACTTGTTGCTGTTGGAGCAGTAAAAGTCTTATTAGTCAATGTCTGTGTATCAGCCAATGTCATAAAACTATCGCCTTGTAATGCACTATTAAATTCTGACATTGAACCGGTTATAGTATTTGACCCCAAATCAACAGTTTTATTAGATAATGTATCAGTAGTTGCCTTGCCTATTAATGTATCTGTGGCATTAGGAAAAGTAATTGTTCTATCTGCTGTTGGGTCTGTAAATGTCCAAATTGTTTCATATGCATCATCAGTTGCACCTTCAAATACTAATGGACTTGCGCCAGATAAAACTGTTCCTGTAATATCCATGGTGCCAGTAAATGAACCACTAAATGTGCCATTAGTGATTACTGGACTTGTAAAAGTTTTATTAGTCCATGTTTCTGTACCAGTCGGTGTAGCAAAACTATCACTCTGTAGTGCGGCGTTCCATTCTGATGCAGAGCCTGTTATACTATTACCTGTACCACCAAAATCAAATGATTTGTTTGAGATTGTGTCTGTAGTTGCTTTGCCTATCATTGTATCTGTGGCATTTGGCATTGTAAGAACTCTATCAGCAGTTGGGTCCTCTATTGCTAAAGTTGTTTCATAACCATCATCAGTTGCGCCTTCAAAGACAAAAGGACTTGCACCTGATAAAACTGTTCCTGTAATATTCATGGAACCAGTAAATGAACCACTAAAAGTACCACCAGTAATTATTGGACTTGTGAAAGTTTTGTTTGTAAGTGTATCAGTAGTGTCTGGTAATACTACATTACCACCGCCGTCTGGAAAAGTATATGTACGGTCAGCAGTTGGGTCTGTAAATGCTAAAGTTGTTTCGTAAGCATCATCTGTCGCACCTTCCCAAACCATACTTGCGGCTGGAAAAACAAACGCATCTGTCGTAATTTCAGGAAGTTCAGCGTTGATTGCTACAATCGCCTCAACAACATCAGTTGAAGAAGCAATATAACTACTTGCGCTCAATATATCAGCAATATCACCCACATCGGATGCCGTGGCGTTAAATTCGTGTCTGAAGTAATTTAGCGTATCTGCTGCCGCTACTGTTCTATCTGCCATTTCTCAACTCTATTAATTCGTTTTTTATTGCTTTCATTTCTATTTTCAATTCATTTACATCACGAATAACTTCTCTTAACTCATCATTTCTCTGTTTCTGTACTCTCTTTCTCGCCATATAGCGAGCATAAGCATCTGAATCTGTGTTGATGATTGCTTGAGATTTTAAATCTCTAACTAAATTTGTGTGTCCTTCAACTTTAGCAGAATCGACCATAATGTTTTAAACTGCCAGAGCAATTCCCCTCATATCTCTCAAGATTGGCGGATATGAACTATTTGTTCCAGTCAGTACTACTTTCAATTGAAATGCAGTAAATTCAGGCAAAGAACTCGCACTAAATTGATGTTCTTTAAATGTAACATTATCTTTTGATGGGTCAACAGTCGTATCAGGAGTACCATCAGAATTAAATGCTGTCCAAACAACATCGCCTAACTTTCTTGCGTCCTCAGCACTAGTGTTACGATAATACATTTTAATTGCACTTGTTGAACGAACATTAGCGGAAACTCGAATATCAAGGGCTGTAGCATCATTTGTCAATATAACAGGTCTGGTCATATATTTTGCAGAAGCACTACCGCCTGTGTTTGTTGTTTCAGCAGTAAAGTTTGGTGTGGTTCCTGATATTGGATTATTCAATCTGTTTTGTATCAAGAATAAACTCAATCTTGCCGTATCAATAACTGGTGAAATATTATTATTATCTGCTGGTGTTGACATAGCAATCGACATACTAAATGACTTGCTACTAGACATTTCATTTGTTTCGTTAATTGGACTAGCGACCATACCAGGAGCAGTCATATAATAATCTTCATTGAAGTTAATTGTTTTCTGTTTTGCAACCGCATCCAAACTATATTCTGTTTCACTTGCCTCAAGTGTTCTACCACCTGTGGTTCTTATTGTTGAAGATATTGTTGTATTAGGCGGTTGTATTGCACCAACACACGGTTGAAGAACATCAAATAAAACATTTCTAGTTGCAGTTACAGTACTAAGACCTGCACATTCTCCAGTTGCATCAGCAGTATCAGAATTCTGTGCAGTAATAGTATAAGAATCTAATTTAATATTTCCAATTGTTGTATATGTACCATTAAGGTTTGTATGTGCAATACCATTGTGCGAACCCGAAGGAACACCGGCAATTGTAACATTTGCTGATGTACTATGCATACCATGATTTGGATGAGCAACAGTAACGACAGCTGAACCTGAAGTTGTTGTAAGTGGATTCTGTTTTAAAGTCTTAACAGGAATGTCATCATTTACAAGATATACAGTACCAGTCGTTGCTTCTGTAAACGAAGCACGGTTAAGAATAAATTTAATATCTTCGTTTTGTTCTGCCGTCCATGTACTACCATTTTGTGATTTAAACATTCCGCCAAAATATGGTTGTTTAGAAATTAATCTATCACCATCTAGTGTTCTTTGTCCCATCTTCGCTGTGTATATAGTGTATGTGTCGTCATTCGATTTTGCGACAAAACAATATTCAGTATTTTCTTTTAAGAATACTGGACTTGGGAATGTAAATGTTGTTGCCTCAGAAGCGTCTGTTGAAGTATTAACATCAGCGGCGTCTACAAAGACTTGACCAAATGGAACAATTGTTTGTGTTGGATAACCATTAGCCATTGTTCTTATTTGAACTTGTACTGGTGTTGCACTTGATTTACTAGAGAAATATAATTGAACACTTGTAACAAACAAACCGTTTGTAGAATCAACTAAGAAAGATTGTGCTAAAGGATCCCTATTTGGATGTCTGTGTGGACGAGTACCGCTCCACACTTGAGTATTCACGACATTAACATCTGTTCTTGTTATGGTTTGGTCCTCAGATACATCTTCTCTTGAAACCTGAGCTTCTCTAGTAGAAACAACAGTTTCTTGAACTTGTTGTATTAATCCTTTTGCCACATAAGTTGATTCGGCCGAAGTAAACACATCTCCCGTTAAAGTATTTGTTGAACTACTTGTTAATCTAAATGCTCTACTTCCTGTTCTCCATTTTGGTTTACTTGTATCAGCCGCATCAGGAATTGCAAAAGTTCCTGTTGCTGTTCCAGCAGAGTCCGTTGTCAAGGCTGCGCCGGCTGTACTACCTGTCGGAGTTACATAAGATGAAACATCAATACCATCAAAGAATGGATAAACTCTTGTCAAAGGTTTCATATCCATAGAAGTAAATGTAATAGTCTTTTCTCTAATAAATGGTGCAAACGCAACACTTACTACTCTATCACCAAAACTTGTTTGTACAGCGTTTGGAATTAATCCTGTACGAATACCAGCACGCTGTTGACCAACCCGCTGTTCAGTTGTGATTGTTGTACGCCTGTTTCGCCAACCCCAACCACCATCAATATTTGATGTCCTATTAACTTCATCAACCGAGCCTGACCAAGTATCGTTCCAGTTACCCCAAACAGTACCAAAATTTAAGTCTAATACTCCTTGAGCAGCAAGGTCTGTTAAAGTGTCAAATGTTCCTGGCATATCAATTTGTAATTCAGGCAAAGTTTCGGTTGCCATCCACTCATCCATCTCTGGGTCAAGTGTCATTGTTCCTACATAATCAATTACATTAAATGGTTGTAAATTAGCAGTTGTACTTGCATAAGGTTGTTCTGCATAAGAAACGCTTGTATAAGGTAGTGTAATTAAATCACCAGTTTTTTGATAACCGTTAGTAGTTCTAATAGCAGTAGTCATTGCTGTACTATTTGCTAACGAACTATCAGATTCTATTAAATTTACATTGTCTTGATGGAACGCAGGTCGTAATTCTCCGTTTGCCATATCCATTGAAACCGAATAATCAGAATCAGTTACATCAGCAATTCCATGACCTGTAAAGTTGTCTACTATGATACCATTTTTGAATCTATCAAAACCATCAGCATCTTGTATTTGCATATTCTGTGCTTCTGATTCTAATAAAGATAGTTGAGTATAGTATTCAACATTCGATAATCGTTTCTCCATACGACCGATATCTCTCATTGTATAGCGTCTATTATCTTGAGGTCGAATCTTAATATCACTTGTTTTGAAAGTGTATGCAGGTACAAGCATCTTATACAACAACATAGCATCTGCAATACCTTCTGGTTCAATAGGATTGACTGCCGGTGCGCCGGAAATAACTTTGAAATCGCCATTGGATGCCATAAAGATTTTATCTCTACGACTTAAATAATATTCTAAATCAGCAGTAACATCTGCATTAATTTTCGCCATTTCGATTACTGAGGCGCCTGTGCCATCAAATGACCTATCTTGAGCGCCAGCATCAATTGTTGAAGCATTATCAACCCTTGGCCTGAAATCTAAACAATCTCTCAACTCAAATTTTTCTCCTGTAACATCAGAAGTATATGATGGAATATCACCATAACCGATACCAGAATAACTATCAACACTAAAGAAGTTTCCAGTACCGTGAGAGTAATAACTAAATGTAATTAGTAATCTTCCTGTTGGGTCTATAGAGCCCGCCTTTCTTACTAGTCGACCAACATCATAGAAATTATCTCTCTGTCCGGTGTCTAAGGTAAATCTGTTTGAAATATCTATATCACTTGTTGTTGCGGCTGTACTAAAATCAGCGGCCATATTAACACTAGCAACTGAATATACATCAGCAAATTTCAAGTTAATTTCATTTAATGTCGCAAGCGCTGATGTGCTGTAATCCGTGTTTGTTGCATTTTCTACAGCGGTTTTAGTTTTTGCACCAACAACTGAAGCAGAAACAGTAGCAAGAATCTTAATTTTATGTCCATTCCAACCACTTCCTAAATCTATTGCTAAAGTTTTTCCTGTCGGAGAACCGCCAAGAGTAAAGTCGCCTGCACTTGCAAGAGTTACAACATCTCCAACAGCGCCTGTGCCACCACCGCCTGTTGTCATCACAGAAACCGTAAAGTCATTTTCTGAGTGTGCAGTAAATATCTCGTTTGTACCAGCAGTTAGTGTTGCAGTACCAGAACTAGATAGTGTGGAAACAAATTGCCTTCTTATCTTGAAGCTTGTATCACTCACACTAGAATTGTCGTCAGTCAATAATGTCTTAACTACATTATGTGGTAACTTAAATAATAATTTATCATTAGTTGGTGATTGAATTTTTGTTCTTTTGCGAATAAAACTTACTTTTGTTGTCGCCGTACTAGTGGCAGTAAGTTCTAATTGTGTGTCTGAAGCAATACTTTCTACAATTTTGGTTAGAGTTGCATTAGCATCGCTTGTGTAAGTAATTTCATCACCAATTCTTAATTCACTTGTAAATCGTGTTCCAAATCCATAAACTGCTGTTGCACCATTAGCGGCAGTAATTGTTCCTGTTAATGTTTTCTGAGAACCATAAGTTGAAGTTAAGTCAACATCAGCAGTATATGTTGGACTGCCCGCCATTGAAATACCTTTAGTTTGATTAAATTCTTTTTGCACAAATCCTTTTGCTCTGTAAGCACTATACTGAACTGTTCCTGTTCTTGAATTAGTTGGCGCAGTAATTGTTTCTCCATCACTAAATGTTCCCTTCACATTTGAAAGAACTATGACATCATGTTTTGCAACTCCACCAGAGCCAGAAAAAGAACTATATCCAGAACCATCAACCGTTGCAGGCTGTGTTCCCGAATCACCAATTGCAGAAGTTGCCGCCTGAAATAGTTTAAATGTTGTTGCCGTTGGGTCTTTACAAGTCCAAGTTGCGTTAATGTCTGTTATACCAGAAACACCAGAAATTGTTAATTGTTGTCCTTCTTTAAATGTATGACCGCCTGAACAAGTTACAACAACAGGATTAGCGGATGTTGCTCCTGTAATTACTGCTGAACCGACTGTTGTAACACTCTCAACAATACCTGTTGCAGCTGAAGTTCCGCCAGTTAATGTATCGCCAGCGGTTAAAGCACCCGACATAGCGCCCACACAGTTGATGTGAGCAAACATAACAGTATCAAAGAGATAGTGTTTGTATGTGTTAGTTGTTACAGATGATGTAGACATAAACACAGTAGAAGCCGTACCAGCGTTATATTCTATACCTCTAGTTTTTGCACGACCAATATCGTAAACAGTACCATCAGCATTTACTTGTACTGTTCCTCTTGTTCCGTGTTCAGTATCTACTAATCGAACTGATTTGAATGCCTCTGTTTCACCACTTACAAATCCAACATCTGGCGTACCATATAGATTTGTAACATTTACATATGGCAATTGTTCAAATCTAGTTACAATACCACTAGCAGTATCATAGTCCCTTGCCTTGTTTACATCAATATAAGTTGTTCCGTGTTTTGCAATTTCGTATCCTTTAACATATGCTTTACCTTGTGATAGTCCTAACGCCAACTTACTTTCAGCAGCAGTATTGCCATCAGTAGAAGTTGCACCAGCAGCATAGATGCCACGATTTGTTCCGTTTATTAAATGTTCTCTTGGGTCTAAATCAAAATTTCTAACAACATAATCTCCACTTTCATCAAATGTTCGTCTTGCTAAAGTATCTTCCATAACAGAATATTGTGTCGTATTAACTTTATTAACTACTGTACCATTGTTTACTCGTAGCAATTCAACAAAACTAGCATCAGCAGTTGAAGTGAGTGAGAGTTTAGCAAGCGTTAAGTCAATTTTAAATCTATGAGCACCAGTAGCATTTGCATTTGATGAGCCTGTTGCGTTATCAAGTAGAGATGTATCGTCTGTTGAAGTAACAAAAGTTTCAGTTATTGTTAAACCAATACGATAACTTGGAGTGTTTGTGTATTTGTCTAATATTAAAGTTTGTTCAGTTACACCAACAAAGAAACCATTAATGTAATATGTGCCGGCCTCTATTTTAACAGCGGCGCCTTGTGTCGTTGTCGAACAAACGGATGTCATAGCATCTGCATGGCCACTAGTTAATGTTTCACCATCAGTAAATGCATTACTAGCATTATCTGTACCAGAATTTCTATATTTTACAAATAAAGTGTCGGGGTCAGTACCATCTGTTGCAACATAATTTACAACATCAGCAACAACACCAGATGTACCACCAGTTAAAGTGTTACTGTTATAGTTTGATAATGTTCCATTAAATGAAGTTAATTTTACAGCGTTGTAGTGAAAGTCTGGTTCAATTTGACCAGGAACAACCATTGCGCCGTGTTTAAACATATGGTCACCAAATTTCTCAATTTGGTCTTGCATAATAGATTGTTGAGTTGTTAGTTCCCTTGCTTGAACGGCATAAGCCGGTCGATACATGACTCTATGGAACTTATCCGTAGAGTCAAAATCATCATAATAAGGACTAACATTAAAATCAGTTTTAGATGCCATGGTATTCCTTTATTTAAAATTCAATAATTAATTTAATATTTTCTGTCTGGTCTGACGCCCTCGTTATTGGACTTCTTTCTTCAACATAAAGTATATCTCCTGAATCAGCAACAAGTTCCGGTGTTGAATAACCAGAAGCAAACACTACAGCATTTGTAGTTGTTGAATTACTTGTGTTTGGTGTTGCAGAAGCACTTGAACTTTGTCCTGTGATTGCATTTGCACCACTAAATGCTACAAGCATACCAGTAGAGGCAGTTCCAACATCTGGGAATCGTGTTTGATACCAATATAAAATTTTGTTCGTTGCATCATATTCAATTACTTTACCAACAGCACCAGTTGACGCCTGATTGATTTCTTCGTCAGCAGTAAATGTTCCTGTTACAGATGAGAACACAGCTGCAAAGATTTGTCGTCTAGTTGTTGCACTTGCAACCGTTGTTGTTCCATAATTGTATGGGTTTCTTACAAGACCAATTCGTCTAAAGTCATTGTTAACACCAATATCAGATGTGCCTTCAGCACCAGTCAATGATTTGTTTATCATCACATAGTATCCGCCCAATTCTGTTAATGCATTATATCCATGACCACCCTTTGGTGGAATGATTACATTAATATTTGCACCAGAACCAGCACCACCAGCATTTGTAGCAGCGATAATATCTGCGTTACGAATATATGCATAAGTATATCCTGTTCCAGCGGTTGTAATAGAAACTGCCGATACAGCGCCAGAACTAATTGTTACTGAAGCAACACCACTTGCGCCATCACCACGAATAGGGATTGCAGAAATTGTGGCACCTCCTCCACTAACAGTATAACTTGAACCTCCAGCAACAATCAATGCAGTATCTAATGCACCATCAACGGCAGCCGTTGATACAGTAGAGTCAGTTGAACAATGAATGAAGTCTGTTGACATAAAGTTAAGAGTTTCAGCAGATGTTAATGAATACATATATTTCCATTTATATCCATCAGCAGTTGAAAATATTGAATTTGATGTCGAAGTTGGTTCGGTAGTTGATGCTGTTGCACCATCATTTTCAATACATTTATATACTGCATATGCACTATTCATTACAACAAAAGTTGAATCCCAAAGATTTGAAGCTCCGCTATTTGATGTGTTTGATGAACTTATGTTGTGTTCGTACATATCATAAGTTGTGCCTGTCGTCCAATTTCGTCTTGGTATGCAATAAGAAACATCTGTAGACGCTATAATTTTTGCACCTAGCATATCGTCCCAAGCATAGAACTCTGATGAAACATCATCATTCGGTGTTGGAGGCGAAGCGTCTGTTCCCTCTGCGATTGTATTGCCTTGTACATCAGCGTCTGATGCCCAAGCGTGTGCTCTTCCTATAAACAAATAATATGTTTCAGCTGCTGATTCCGAAAAAGACTCATAGAACTGCTTTGAATTATTTATTCTGAACTTGTTTGTGATTATGGCTGCCATGGTTTTTGTCCTAAATTAATGTTCTTTATATCTATTTATAATGATTTACTAAGCACTTTTCGTTACCTCAGTAGGAAAAGCCCAATTGATTTTATGGTTCTGACTTGAATTAGTTCCGTTGATGTCGGATAATCTCATTGTTTCTCCATCAACATTACTATTTAGTGTGCCGATGAATCGTAAAGTGTTCCAATCCGCTACTGTTGTACTCCAAGAATCTGATTGTGGATGTTGTAAAACTCCAGACTCATTTTCTAGTAATATCTCTCCTTCGCCAGTACCACCTTCTAAAGTGATTGCGTTATTAGCGGCAAAAGTTGTAAACGCACGGTCACTTAAATTCTTAACTCTTGGTCCGCCATAAGCGTAACCATTACTTACACTCACATTACGAACTTTATAACTGTTTAAACTATAAAAACTGTTTCTATTTCTTTCTTGCATTTCTATTGTTGTTTCTGGTGATAAGTTTACATCTTTTTGACCCTTTACTGTAACTCCATCAATGACTGTTCCGCCAGCAGATAAGTAATGTGAACTAGTGAACGCAGTACTCACAGTAGGAGAGTATCCTGCATTTGCGGCCGCCCTACTTCGTTTAGTTTTTCCATCTAACTCAACAGCACTACTCATAAACTTCAAGCCAACGCCTGTTCGTCTACCAAAAATTGTATTAAATAGAGTATTCAATCTCATGTAAATCGGACTGTCCGAAGTACCAGAGAACAATCCAGAACTTAATGTAGCACCAACAGGTTGTTTTACTCTACCATTCAGTTGTGTTGCAATATCTACTTGACCTGTTACATAGAATCCGCTTGGGTGAACTGCTCGTTTGAGCGCATCTCTCCACTTATTAATACTTTCTGATACTTTAACAACATAGGAATAATCTTGGTAATACAGACTGTCTTGAATTTTTTTAGAGCCTTCTGAAAGATGTCCGTCTTGATTAACATATTTTCCATCAGTTGTAATATTAACCCCAATTGTGCCTGTTCCTGTAAGTGGGTCTGATTTTGCTACAACAGCAGTTGTGCCTCCAGAAAATGTAACCGTATCTGTAACTTCTAACGAACTTGTTGTTGCTGTATATTTTAAAAGAGGTGATGTAAAGTCAACAACTGTTCCTGTTGCACCACTAACATTTGTAGTAAATGTTTCATCAGCGCTTATAGTACTTGAAACAGTTTTAAGAATCGCATAATGAGGAAACGCAAATGTTGGAGCAGATGTATAATTAATTCCATGTTCAACAATGTTTAATGAAGTTGCTCGACCAATATCATCACCAAACGGTATGACTGTTGCACTTGCGCCATCATAGGCAATATCTGATAGTACTCGACCACCATCTTCAAAAAGAATACGACTATAAGGTGTAGTTTCAGAAGATGTAGCATTCTCTAACGAAATAAACCTATCACCAGAAATTGTTGCTGTTGGTAAAGTTGTATAACCAGAGCCACTTGCAATCATTCGTATATCTGTTATATCTCCAGAGCCTGTCGAGTTTTCTTGAACTAATTTATCTCCACTATATTGTGTATCATCTTGAGTGTCATCTTCTTGTACAATATGGTCTGTTAGTTCCATATTATAAGGCATGTCTGGTTCGTGGGATTGATTGACAATATAAATTACATTAGATGTTTCTGTTCCTCCAGATTCTTCTGCTAAAATGTGTCCTGCTCCATAACCACCGTTGCCTTCTAATTCAATCTTAACTTCTCTATCAACCATTTGAGAAGCAGAATCTAAAAATTTTCCACCTGCACCAGTATCAACCGCATCCTCTAAGAGTAAGTCTCCAGAGCCTGTTCCTGTAATTGTTCCTGTTTCTAATTCAACATGAACATCAACACTTCCTGTTTCAGGTGCAAATCCGCCACCAACGATAGAAACTTTTGCTTCAGCGGTTCCTGAACTAAATGTTAATGTATCTCCTTCTTGATAATTTGTACCAGCTGCATTGACAATAACTTCAGATACTCCTGCACCAGAAATATCTCGGACCTGTATCCTTCCGCCAGCTCCTGCACCACCAGATAGTGTTGCTTCATCACCAACAGTCAATGTACTTCCATCATTTGTAATTGTAGTGCCTGAAAGTACTTGAGCTGTGGTCATCTTAACAGTTACTTCATCATTAACATTGCTTGTGCCAGTCAATAGTTGCCCTGTTATAAAAGTTCCAGTCGTTGTTTCAGAATTGATTACTACTTCAATAATCTCAACACTACCTTCTCTAAACTTAGTAACATTTTCTACAATTGCAGTTGCCAAATTTATATCATCATCAGAGGGGTCGTTTGCTTGTGTAATTGTTTGACCAACTAATTCAATTGTGTCATTTAGTGCTTGAGCCGTTGTCTGTGTACAACGAATGAAGTTTTGTGATGACCAGTTTCCGCCAGACACTCGTAACATATCATCTGTCGGAGTATAAACTTCGGAATCTTCATTAAATAATAATTTAAAAAATGCCTTGTTCGCCCTCGCTGTTCCTTTTGCACGATATAATGATTTAATATTTTTAACTAATTTTCTTGTGTCTACACTACTATGAGTGTTCTTTGGAATTGTATTAAGAAATTCCTCTTTCATCTGAACTAAGAAATCATTTATCGTGTGGTCTGGGTCGGAATAGTTTAGAAGTTGTTGAAGATTTTCTACAGGATTGGCACGATACTTAGCAACTTTTGCTGTGGCGCCCGAGGTTCCACCAGTTACAGTTTCTCCTGTAATCCAAGCATTGTTTGCTGAAACAAATAATCGGGAGTTAGTAGTTATATCTTCTGCAAGAACTGTTGATGTGGCGCCAGATGTTGAACCTGTAAGAACTTCATCTTTTAAAAAAGAACCAGCTGCAGAATTTTGTTCACTAACAATTTGTCCGCCAGCGTCCAAGTTAAATGCATTTGTTCTATCGAGTAGCACATAACTGTCAGTAGTTCCTTCAGTTTCTAAAAGAATATTGTCAATTGATGTGAATGTTTCTAAATTTAATTCGGCAGATTCCATGAAAAGGAAATAAGACGAAAGAAACTCAGCAAATTTAGGATGGTCCGTTAAGACAAATTCTGGGACCTGTTGTTTGACAAGTGAGGAAAGTTTTCTCTTGTTTGTTTTATATTTCGTGGCCATTATTACCCACTATATTAAGAATAACTACTGGAAGTCGTATAAGATGTTCCCGCTTGTGAACTACCACTTACAATCGCATCTACTTCACCAGTTATAGTTGAGTTAGATGTGTCGATAGATAAAACTTGATTTCGTACCGGCACAATATCATTAGAACTTGGTATGACAAAAACTCTTACTCTTGTGCTGGTTGCACCATCAACATTTGAAATAGATGTTAAATGAGCAGATGTTAGAACAACCTCGCCAGTTGTATAATTAACTGTACCATAAGTTGAATCTGTATAAACTCTTGTTGTACCACTTAGATAATAAACCCTCAAATTACCAGCGCCATCATCATCAAGGAAGTGTTCGTTTGCAGAACTGTCGTCATTGATTTTGAATCCTGTTGAAGAAATAATACCACCACCACTCGCATTATGTCCAGAATGTGGATTATATAAGGCATTGTTAAAATTAAGTGTATATTTTACTGCCGAGTTTAGTGTTGGTGTAATATACTTGTACATCTTCAGAGTTGTAATATTACTCAAAATAGATGTATCTGCGTTATTGATATCTTCAACCAATTGTGAGTATCTAAACATACCAGTAAAGTCCTCTAATGTATCGTTGTTGTAAGTTGCAATTTTGCTTAGCACATTTGTTTGAAGTGTTGTTACATCCTTAGTTGTTATGCCAGAATTGTATTTGAAATTCACAACAACCGTGATATAAGTTGTTTCAGGGTCTATAATTACAGGCGTTATTGAAGCAACAGCATATTTTTTAAGACTTGTTACAATACTTTCTTTTGTTGCAACTGTTAAGTTTGAACCCGACTTTGCTTTGATGGAAATATAAACTTTACCATAATCAGGAGTAGCCGCATCTTCTCCACCATAAACCTGGACTGATTGTGCATTTGCATATAAAGTTTTTACTAGAACCTTATAATCTTCGGCTGTAACTGCTCTGTCTTGTGCGGTATAATCTCTTGGTGCATTATATTTTATTGAACTAATTGATTCAAGTCCAGTTCCGCCAGATGCATTACTATCTGTTGTAACTGTTGCACTTGAAAATCCACCGATTGTTCCTGACAGAGTAAAAGACGAAGCGCCGTTTGGACCATCTCTATTACAGTTGATATAATCTAATATAACAATATTACCATCAGCGATTGCTTTACCTAAAACACCATCACCAAAATACACTTCAAATCGACCACCTTCAACTTCTTGTAAAAAGTAAACTTTAGATGTTGAATCCAATGCCGTAATGCCAGTTGCTAGTGTATAAGTGTTTGTTGTTGAGTCTGAAGAAGATTCTTGAACTTTAACAGTCAATGTAGTTGTATCAACACTATCGTTTGGTATGATAAATCGTTGGTCGATATCGGATGTACTTACTGTATATTTGTAATTTAAATACGAGCCTTCAGTAACAGTCAAGTCATTAAATTGATAAACACCCGAAGCAGGCGTAATACTTACATCAGCATTATTGACAAAACTATATGATTGTCCATCAACAGTTGTGGTAAATTTAGTTCCTCTTGACATTGTAAGAGAAGCGCCAGAAGCATTATTGACTAGAACATCAAGAACTGCTGTTGAAGCTGTGCAACTCGTTGGAGTGTATCCAACTTGTTTTGCTAATGACACAACACTTGAACGCAAGTCAGCACTATCGAGATACATTTCGTTTGCCAACATATTGGCGTTGTACGCTAAATAGTGTGTATTATATGCTAATGTGTCGAGAAGAACAGACATACCAGAACCTTCAAAGTTGTAGTCTGTAAATTCGTTCTGTTGTGATAAGAAGGTTTTTAAGTTTGCTTTGATTCCATCAAAGTCTAATTCTGAAATTTCTAATTTGGTTGCCATGTTATCTTAATCTCTCTAAAAAGGATTCTACTATTACTTCATCTGGATGGTTCTGTACACGAAACGATATTTGAACAGAGTATCCATTTCTATCAATTCTTGGTTGTGTAAATACTTGAACTAAATTACATCTTGGCTCATAATTATTAATTAAGTTCTCAATTTGTTTACTAATTACATGATTCATTTGAGGAGTCATTAACTCAAACAACATTGCTCTCAAATTAGAACCGATTTCGGGGTGAAAAGGCTTTTCATAATGATTCGTATTAATCAGATTTCTTACACTTCTTTTTACTGCTTCAATATCTTTTATCTTTTGAATATCTTTTGTTGCAGTATTTTGCTCAAAGTTCAAATTCAGGTCCTTATAAATCTTGGAACTTCTTGTACTTTCATTAGTTTGTGTGGCATCATACCTTGACATTTAGCAACCTCTCCGTTATGTTTATATTTATAACGATTTACCCAATATTTACATTAGAAGAACCACCTGTTCTTGTATGTCCACAACTATCAGCATCACCCGTTCTATTAACAGCAGTCCCACCAGCAAACACAGTCGAACTTCCATTTGCAGTTGGAAGAACAGGGTGGGTATCAAGACCTGTGCCGTGTGAACTAACTGAAGAACCGTTTACTGAAAGCAATTTACTGTTCGCATAGACAGTAGATTGAGGAACAGAAATAATTGTTCCGCCCCCAGTATTGGCGTCCGTCATTCGTTGTGCGGCTGCCATTATTTCTTCTTAGCAGTTGTTTTCTTAGTAGTTTTCTTCTTAGTAGTCGTTTTCTTTGGTGGTACAGTTTTCACATTCGGCGGGTCATTTTCAACAACTTCAACCGGCTTTTGATTTATTGCAGGTTTAGTTACAGTCATACCTTCAGGAACGATAACAGCGCCTTTGTCGACCAACGCTTGCCTGTTTGCTAAATGCTTCATTTGGTTTGCTTCTTTACTGCCGCCAGTATATGCAACAGCGTGACCTTCTCTCATCAACACAGCGGCGCATTTTTCACCATTGATTGATGTGAAGTTGCCAAGAATACGACCAAACTTACCTTTCATATCTTCGCCACCTTTACTGACTTGTGTTTCTAAGATTGCTTCTGAACCCAAAAGTGAAATTAATCTTTCTTTTGCCGCAAGACCAAATACCTTTTCTACTTTATCACTAGTTCTTGATTCTGGAGTATCAATTCCCATAATTCGTACTCTTTCTTTTTTAAGCCAGATACCAAATCCTAAATCAATATCGACATCAACTGTATCTCCGTCAACTACTTTTAAAATTTTTACTTTATACTCATGCATAGTTTTTTCCTTTAATAAAGATTGCTTTAAACTATTTATAATCGCTTGACAATCGTTCCGAATTAATGTATAATACTAATTATGGATGATAAACGAATATCTAAGACGGATATTGAAAACGACTTTGTAACTCTATTAGAGAAATATCCAAAATCCATCGAAAAAACGGTTTATATCTGTTTTGAGTTGATTTTGGAGTGTTTTTCCGTAATGTTAGGCGAAAAACAGACGATAAAGTTGTTGGAACGAGCAAAAAAGTCGGTAAAGACGAAAAATTACAGTCAAATTCCAGTCAATCCCCGAAAAACACGCAAAAAGACATCAAAATAGTGCAAATCCAGTACAAAATCAACGGATTTCATGACTTCTAGAAATTTCAAATTTATTCCAGTAAATAATCCAGAAAGTCCTTGACTTCGGCTCACCAATAGTGTATAATATAGTTATATTATGATGAAAAAAGGTGAGAAAATGACAGTTACAGATTTAATACACAAAGTCGTTGGTCGTTCTGACTATTCTAGTTCTAACAAGGGCGTTATAAGTCTTTGTTATTCTGGCGATGAAGATAAGCGAGAAACTGAACGCTCTATACTCCAACAAAGTGGTATAAAGTTAAGTGAAGTTAGAGTTTTAGAAAAAGAAGGCGTTGTTCGCCGAATATGGCTTGATGACTATTGTTGTGGACTTGAGTTAGATTTAGAAAGGACTTGGTTATTATCTGAATATTCAAAAGAATATTTAGAAATATGGATATAAAATAAAGGAGAAAATATATTATGAAAGTTGGAAATAGATTGAAAGTCGGCCGCAGAGAGGACCGTATAAATGCAAGATTTGAAAGAATGTGTGATAAAGTAAACAAACTTGAGGCTGAGAATAGACGCCTTAAAGAAATACTTATCAATGCAGGTATGGATGGCTGGCATGTTCCAGACCCTGTCTTGCAATCAAAGTTTGACACTATTATTAATAAGGCTAAAGTGGAGCAAGGTATATTAAAATGATAAATTATAATGCAATGTTAAGTAAAATGGTTTATATGAGTGATTATACTCCATGGGAAGGCGCCAAGATGATAAAAAAAGGCGAACCAAATTTACGAATGAGAGAAATATACAAATTAAGAACTATCGACAATTTAACATTTCGAGAAATTGGCGAAGAATTTGATATTACTGTAGAACGAGCTCGACAAATTTATAAAAAAGGAATTGCTATGGCGACAGGAGTTAGTTTATGAAAAACTGGATAATTATTATATTACTTATTATTAATGCAATTATATGGAGTCAAACATGACAGCCGAAGAAAATTTTATTGTAGCAATTATTTCTCAAGCAATTGTAGATACTACTTATGTTGGTGAAGTTAAAGATAAAGTCAAATTTAAAATGGACGCAATCGATTGGATTGTTGGTCTACATCCTGAATTTGTAAACTATTGTAAGATATTGGCAATGGATACTGACACTATACGAAATAAGATTATTGCCAATCTTGATATGTCTTTTACAGAACAACAAAAATTCTTAATCAAAGATAAAAGAATATCTTTATGAGCGATAATCTATTTAAAAAGGCAATGGAAGCTAATGTGGCCAGAACTGAAATTTCTGGTAAATATAACACTAAATGGACACCAAACGCAAAAGAGATATATCAAGGCACTCCATCGACAAAAATGACCACAAACGATTATATGAGAGAACTACAACGAGAAAGAATCCGAACACACGAAAACAAAAATTATAAATTCTCAGAAGCAGAAATTCTATTTGATATCAAAACATACATTGATGATACTTATTCTTCACACTATGCTCAAGAACCCAAACAAGCAACTGAACTAATTATTGAAAACGGACACGGCGAAGGATTTTGTATAGGTAATATTATAAAATATGCCCAACGATACGGCAAAAAAGAGGGGCATAATAAAGCCGACTTGATGAAGGTTATTCATTATGCAATTATTCAACTATCACAGGACCACTACAAATGATAATACTAG